>ERZ1034687.1010-NODE-1010-length-16123-cov-12.753485_pt1 | contig 16123 bp, 9 predicted proteins | sample MGYA00520704_ERZ1034687 | MGnify/ENA primary metagenome ERZ1034687 (study PRJEB33766, sample SAMN09781762) | gut metagenome | biome: gut microbiome | host: Homo sapiens | place: Madagascar | study: EMG produced TPA metagenomics assembly of the PRJNA485056 data...
ATTTTAATGGCCTTTTCTTTATAGGAAAGTAAAGGTGTAAAAATGGCTAATAGTAATAATAGTATTGAATATATTGAAACTACATCAGGATTAGTTAAAGTATATTATCCGGCATTAGATGCTCTTCCGGTATCTGATGCTACTTTAAGAGAAAAAGGAATGTTTGCTGACGCAAAAGCTGTTGGTGACAGATTAAAACCTGTTGAAGATAAACTCGCACAAAATAATAAAGATATATTGGATATAAAAGAAATTAATAAGACTCAAGACAAGTCGATAGATGACATTAATCAAATAATTAGCATAAATGGTTTAGGGAAAGAAGAATGTATTACTCAGGTGCTTCGTGAGACATGTGATGATGTCAGCGAGATTAACCTAAAAATAGGAAAACAGTACAGAAATACTGTAACTGATTGGAATAAAATAAATAATATAGGTTGGTACAAGAACGATGATTCAACAAAAGTATCTAATGCACCTATTAAGTTATCTGGATATTCTACTTTTGGAGAACATAGATCCATTCAAGGTGATCGTGATGATGTAAATTTATATCAAAGAGTATATCTTACAAACGAAAATTCATATAGAAGCTTCGAACGATTTTGTTTAAAATCTAATTTAAATTATAAATGGACAGATTGGGTTGAAACTACCCCTATGTCAAGTGCGATTACTATTACAGAATTTTCAAAACTTATACAATAAAGGAGGCCACAATGTATACCTTAAAAATTACTGATGAAAATACTGTTGTGACTACAGTAAAGGAAAAGATTATTGAGAGAAGCGATTATGTAGATCAAATACAGATTGTGGTCGCAAAATTATATAGAGAACAAATTGATATGTCAGATTGTACAGTATATATGAGATATGTTCTTCCAGTAACCGGAAAGATTAAAATGACTCAACTTACTCCAAATGATCTGGCATATGAAAAGGATTATATACAATATTTAATTCCTGCGGAAGCTTATTTAACAGCAGAAGCCGGTGATATTGAAGTGTCATTCACATTTCTTAAATTAGTATCTAATGAAGATGATTCTACTACTTCTTACGTTCGTAAAACTCAGACAGGAGTTATTCATATCTCTCCTATTGCTCCATTTGCTAAATATGAACCAGACGAAATGCTTGATGAGATTGATCAGAGACTTCTTGTTATGGAGGCACTTCAGAAAGATATGATGTCTATGGCAGAAAATGCTTATAACGGAATGGTAAAGGATATTCATATTAATACTGAAGACAGAAAAGTTATTCTAACAGATAGAGATGGAAATGATACTGGAGAAGGTATTGAAGTTACTAACTTATCTACTCTTATAGCTGAAGATTTAACAGGAGAGGATCCAGATGGTACTCAAGATGGAGTTGTAAATCTTGATCAGGTTCCAAGTATGCAAATGGTTAATTTAGATAATTTATTAAAATAAAGGAGGAAGCAAATGTCATTTAAAGACGCAAAAAGAAAAGCTATGGCTGTATCATCCGAAGTAATGACGCTTGCTTCAGTTGATGATGGTATAGCTGTATATTCTGAAGATGATTATGAATATGTAAATGGTTATAGTCGAGTAAATCACTCTGATGAAAAATATTCCACTGTTGATGAAATGAAAAACATTACAATGGATTCTAGTCAGATCAATATTACTCAGGAAGATAATAGCCAGTATATTCCATTTAGAATGCCTAGATATTATGACGGTATCGATCTAAGTATGATGAATATTTTTATTCGTTATTCAAGATCAACATCTTCAAATGAAGGCTATACTTCAGAGGTAGTAAACGTTCAGAGAAATAGTCAATATATTCGTTTTGGATGGCTTGTTACTCAGACTATTACATCTCAAGTTGGAGATATAAGATTTCAAATTGAAGCTACCGGAAATGTTAACAAAACAGCCGCAGATGGCCAAGTCTCATCCATTCAATATAAATGGATGACAAAACCTGTTGGAAAAATAAGTATTATACAAGGACTTGTTGGAAGTAATTCCGAAATTGAAGTCGTTCCTGGTGGTGGAGAGTGGCAGACATACGAAAATAGAATTATTGGTTATGTGAATGAAGCAAAACAAGCTGCCGACTCAGTGAATGGTCTTACATCTCGTGTTTCTACTCTTGAAACCAAAACAGACCAGTTAACTACTGATTTAAATAATGATAAAAATAATTTAGCTAATAATTACTACACCAAAACACAGACAGATACTAAAATTTCAGATAGTCTAAAACCAATTAATGCAGCTATAAATGCTATTGATAGTTTAGCAAATCTTGATGCTTCGTATGATAGTAAATCAGGAAAGCTTACATTAAAAGATAAAAAGAAAAATAAAGATCTTGCATCTGTCACTATTAATGGATTAGCAAACCTGTCTGTTACATACACTGCTGTTGATGGAGCAGGACAACTTACATTCATGAATGGTTCTTCAAAAATGTTTGATGTCAATATTGGTTCAATTGATCCTTCTGCCGAATGGATAACTACCAATATTACTCCTATTACAACGGATGTTAAGGCACTTAAAGAGTCATCAAACACACATGATACCAAAATCAAAGCTCTGGAAGATTCAAACAAAACACTTACTGGAAAAGTGTCTACAAACGAAACATCAATTTCAGACTTAAAGAAAGTTACCGCTGATATTCCGCAGCTTAAAAATAATGTGACTCAGGTTACGAATGATATTAATATTGTAAAGAAAAATGTCTCTGATAATAAAACTGATATTGATAATCTTGGAAAATCCATAGATACTATGGAAGGTGAGATTAAAGAACTTAAAAATAATCCAGCTGCTTCTGAATATGATGTTGATTATTCAGACGATGGTGTATTCTCATGGATTAAAGATGGTGAAACATTAAAAACCTTTACCATTAAAGGTGGTGGAGGCGGTGGTTCAGAAACCACTACTATCACTATTGAACGTAAAAATCCTGAAACAGCAACTGGAATTTTCCTACTTGGTGATAAGGCTGTTATTGAATATTCTTGGTCATCTGTTGATAATCAAGGAGATGCAACGGGTGTTGGTACTGCAACTTGGAAAGTTGATAATACTACTGTTACATCTAGCTCTGTAGGTCAAGGATTAAATAAAATCGATCTTACTGAATATCTTAAAGTAGGTACTAATAATATCAGACTTACAATCGTTGATAGTTTTGGTACTCTTTCTAGTAAAACCTGGACAATCTCTATTGTTGAATTCAAACTTGAAAGTACGTTTGATGAAACACTCTTCTATTCTGATGAAGTCTCATTCAGATATACCCCATATGGAAATATTAATAAAACAATTCATTTTATTTTTGATGGTAGAGAGTTAGATTCTGTAAACACTTCTTCTTCTGGTAGACAGTTATCTTACACCCTTCCAAAACAGACACATGGCGCACATCTGCTTAAAGTATATATGACAGCAAATGTAAATAATCAGGATATTCAGTCTCCTACAATTATTAAAGATATCATTTGGGTTGATCCTGATAATAGAACTCCTATTATTGGTTGTTCTATGCCAGAATTTACAACAAAACAGTACCATGCAACAAATATTCCTTATGTTGTATACGATCCAGACCATAATCCTGCAACAGTAAAATTAGCTGTTGATGGAAATACAGTATCTACTTTATCTGTTAACCGTACCGTACAAACTTGGAGTTATAAGTCTTCTGATGTTGGAAATCATGATTTAACTATCTCATGTCGGAAAGTTACAAAAATTCTTAAAGCAAATATTGAAAAACTGGATATTGATGTTGAACCAGTTACTGCAAATCTTGAATTTGATTTTAATCCAACTGGTTATTCAAACAGTGATGAAAATAGACTTTGGAAAGATAAGATACATGCAAATGTAAATATGACTGTATCTGATAACTTTGACTGGTCTAATGGTGGATATCAGATTGATTCTGATGGTAATCAGTACTTCTGTGTAAAAGCAGGTACAAGAGCTAAAATTAATTATAATCTTTTTGGAACCGATCCAAAACAGACGGGTTCCGAATTTAAGATTGTATTTAAAACTACAAATGTACGTGACGCTTCTACTACATTCTTATCTTGTATTCCGGTTATGGATGATAAAGTCGGTCTTGAGATGAATGTGCATGAAGCAAACATTTATTCCTCTACAAGCAGCTTGTATTTCCCATACAGTGAAGAAGATATCATTGAATACGAATTCAATATCAATGCTCTCGACACCAAAACTGAAGGAGCGACATCTATTGTAATGACATATGAAGATGGCGTTGGTGGAAGACCAATGATATATAATGACGTTCATAGATTATATCAGTACGCTCCTGTTCCGATTACTATTGGTTCTGATGATTGTGATGTGCATGTTTATAGAATGAAGGCATATTCTGCTTCTTTGACAGATACAGATATTCTTTCTAACTTTATAGCTGATGCAAGAGATTCTGATGATATGATTGCAAGATATGAACGCAATCAGATTTATGATGAAAATAATTCGCTCACACCAGAATCAGTTGCAAAAGCATGTCCGGATTTGAGAATTATTAAAATTGAAGCACCACACTTTACCAATGATAAAAAGGATTTTGTAAAAGATACATCAATGCAGTGTATTTATACAAATGGTGATCCAGTTCTTGATAACTGGAAATTTACTAATTGTTATCACGCTGGCCAGGGCACTACATCTAATGAATATGGTTTTGCTGCAAGAAATATTGATGTTATTTGTTCTTTTGATGGTATTCATCAAGTAAACAGTAAAATTAAATTAGATCCTAATTATAAGACAACTCTTGAACTTGGAGATGGAAGTAAAACTACTGATGGAACAGGGAAAATATCTCTTACAAGAAATTCAGTTCCAAATAACTGGTGGAATATAAAGGTCAATGTAGCAAGTTCTAATATGGCTACAAACGCATTAGGTCAAAAGAGATTTAATGACTATTTACCATATGAAAGTCCTGTACATCGAAGAGATCCAAAAGTAAAGAATTCTATGGAATTCGTAAACTGTGTAATCTTTCTTAAAGAAAATGACCCAGATGTTTCTACTCATAGAGAATTCCAGGATACCGATTGGCATTTCTACTGTCTTGGTAATATAGGTGACTCTAAAAAGACTGACGTTACAAGAGCTTATGATTCAGACGATATGAAAGAGTTCTGTATTGAAATTTCTGACAACACTCTTCCAAACTCTGCATTCCAGACAGGTGTTACAAATTCAGATGGAAGTATGAAATATCCTATTTCTAAAGAAGAATGGAAAACAGGTAATACTGCTTATGATAATCTTTATAATAAATGGGACAGTTCATTCGAATTTAGATATGATTGTTGTGGAGATTCTAAAGATGGATCTGCAATTTCTACAGATGAAGAGAAAGAAAAGATTCGTACAAATAACCGTCAAATCTGGCGTGATTTTTATGAATTTGTTATTACTTCTTCTGACGAAGATTTTGTTGCTCATCTTGGTGACTGGGTAATTAAAGAAGCAACTCTTTACTTCTATTTAGTTACTCTTAGATATAGTATGATCGACAATCGTGCAAAGAACGTGTTTCCTCATTGGGCTAAACACTACATGAGTACATCTGAAGCTGCTGAAGCAGGTGATAAAGCTCAGTATTATACAATAGATGACGCTGCTGCTGCAATTCATGATGGATATAGATTTGATTTCTGGGCTTATGATATGGATACTCAGCTTGGAATTAATAACAGTGGTGAATTAGTTTTCCCATATGGAAAAGAAGACACGGATTATAAAGAAGATGGAAATCCTTCTTCTGGTTATGTCTTTAATGCCGCTGAATCTACGTTATGGTGTAGAATCCGTGACCTTATGCAGTCACAATTACGTAATATATATCAATCTGTAGATGCTAATTGTTGGTCTGATACTCATCTAATTAATGAATATAAAGCTTGGCAATATCAGTTCCCAGAAGAACTCTGGAGACTTCATTATGATAGACTATATTTTAGAACATATAGAGCAGGTACAGTAAGATTCTTACAGGAAATGATGAATGGTCGTGGAATGTATCATCTTGCACAATGGGAACGTGATCAGCATGCTTACATGGGAACTAAGTTTGTTCACACAGACGTAAAATCTGACCAGATCATGTTTAGATGCAACACACCTAAACAGGCAGTTGTCAAACCAGATTATACATTAAGAATTATTCCATATTCTGATATGTATATCTCCGTATTATATGGTAACTCAGCAAATCCTACTCAGGTACGTGCTAAAGCCGGACAGGAATATGAAATAACCACAAATCTTACCAATATGGATGATACCGCAGTATTGATCTACTGTGCGTCACGAATCCAAGCTTTAAACGATTTATCAGCTTGTTATATCCATGATAATGATTTCTCAAAAGCATCTAAATTGAAAACTCTTATTATTGGTAGTGACAAAGAAGGATATCAAAACTCGTTCCTAACAAATCTGAACATGGGTAACAATACTCTTCTTGAAGAACTTGATGTTCAGAATTGCCCAAATCTTACTGGTTCTATTAATCTTTCTGCATGTGAAAATCTTCTGAAATTAAATGCATCAGGAACAATTATTTCTTCTGTATCATTTGCTACACACGGAAAGATTACACATGCTTATCTCCCATCAACAATCAATACTCTTACATTTAGAGATTTACAGAATCTTACTGATTTAGTAATTCCTTCTTATGAAAATCTTGAAACTTTCATCTGTAGAAATTCTAAAGTTGATGCTTTAGGCATTATTCAGAAAGCTATTAAATCTCTTAAAACCGTAACTGTAACAGGTATTAATTGGAATCTTGAGAACACTGATATTCTTAAAGTATTATCAAAACTTTCAGGAAAAGATGAGAACGAATTCAATACTGAACATTCAGTTCTTACCGGAACTATTCATGTACCTGTTATTCGTAACCAGGAACTTCTGGAATATGTTGGAAATGATACTCAGAAAGGTATCTGGACTGGTCTTGAAATTACTTACGATTCTCTTATTGTTCAATATAAGATTACATGTGTTAATGCTGATGAAGCTCACACAGTACTCGACATTCAATATGTTGATAAAGGTGCTGATGGCGAAGATCCATTAACAAGAGCAGTTAATCCTATTCCAACTCCTACTATTCCAAGCACAGTTGAAAATGACTTCACATTCAAGCACTGGGATTCAGCATTTACAAAGATATTTGCTGATAGGACAATTACAGCTGTATACGAACCTTCCATAAGAAATTATACAGTTGAATATATTCTGAAAGCTACTCCTACCGCAGCAGAAACAGTATTACAGTCTTCAGTTGGACCATATGGCACAACAATTGAATATACTGGTGATACTCCTAAGTATACTGCGGAAGAATCAGCGTATAAATATTACCTGTTTAAAGAATGGGATAAATCCGGACTTATTACCGGAGATAAGAAAATTTATACAGTATTTGATTCTTGTGAGTACTCAACAGGATATTTTGATGGAAAGGATTTAGCAAATCTGTCTGAAGTTGAACTTTACACCATGATGAAGATGAATCTTGAACAATCAAAAACAACATCTGGAGATATATTAAATTTCAAACTTGGTGTTGATTATAATTATGACGATGTAGAAAGTAAAGAATTTATATCTGAAACGACTGAATTCGATGGTACCAATTACATTGATACTAATACTACCATTATGGATATTGATCGTGATTTTACATTTGCAATCGACTTTGAATTTGACGCAGGAAATACTTCTGGTGCAACTCTTGCACAATGCTTCCAGTCTAATGGCTCAAATGGATTCAGATTATGGTATGGCTCAAATGTAAACCTTAACTGGGGAACTAAGAGTACAAATCCAGCAGGTATCGCAGATAGAGAACTTGTTGTTATCCGACATAAAGCCGGAAGTGAACAAGCTTATGTATACTGTTCGAATTTAACTGGAAATGAAGTATCAACTACTACTCTTGCTGCTATCAGAATTCCTGTAATTCCATCTACTCTTGTATTTGGATGCTCTAAGGCTGATGATGGCGAGTATGAGAAATATGCAAAAGGTAAGATTCATTGGGCTAAATTATGGTATTCGGATCTTGGTGATGGTGAATGCAAGGATATTGCTGCTTGGGTACATGAGACTATTCCAATGATGGTTGCTAAGTACAAGGAATATTATCTATCAGATAATACAACTAAGAGAGCAAATATTACATTTATCGGCAAAAACTTGTTAAGTGCAAACTGTGCATATGGAAATATTTCCGGTGGATGGGCTAAGTCACAACTTAACTCATGGCTTAATACAAGATTGCCAAAAGCAATTCCTCCTTTATGGAAATCTCTTATCAAGAAAGTAAATGTAATTGCTAATAATGCTGATAAAGCAAAGACAACATCTACATCAGAATGTTATTTCTATATTCCTTCTGTTTATGAACTTGATCCGTCAGTTTCAGGAGATCCATATTCTATTGAGACTGACTCTACTATACCATTCATGACAAGCGATATTGCCCGTAGACGTACAAAAATTTCAACACCTGAAAAATATGAAGCATATCCTACTAGATCTGCAAATGTTGACCAGAATGTTGGAACATGGCAATGGGGAGTTGATGGTGGTGAAGATAACCCTGGTAAAGTTAATGGATATTTCTATCCTCAAACTGCCGGAGTTCTTATTATGTTCTCAATTTCATGTGAAGGATAAAATAATTGGTAAGGGCAGAGATGTCCTTACCAATTTTAAGGTGGTGCCAAATGTATTACAAAGTATTAAAAGAAAATAAAGTAGTTGATATTCTTAAAAATATCAATTACATAAAATATCAAGAAAAACATAATCTTCTGCTCTTATGCAATATTCAAGAAGCAGAGGCTATTCTCAGTTCAGACGGGATGCACGGCTGGCACATCGAAGGTCTTTATAACTTCCCGCCTGATAATTATGAATACAAAATAGTTGAAATTACAAAACCAGAATATGAAGAATTGAGCGAAGAGAGGTGATCACAAAATGGCATTAATCCCATCTTGGTTTTCTGCCTCAACAAAAGCTATAGCTGAAAAAGCCCTCGAAAGAGGTATTTTAAAATATCCAGGTATGTGTTTTATACAGGATACAAAATCTTTAGCCTGGGTTACTCAAGATAACAAATTACAATATATTAATGGAACTAATCAGATAACAGATATTAAATTTATCGGAACAAATCTTATGTTCTATTCAAATGGGAATCTTATTTATTCATTTGATATGTCAATGACCGAAGAAGATGCACAACATATTATTGAACAGGTAAAAACATCTATTGGACTTGATCAATACATCAAATCCGCAGATGTTAGTAAATTACTTGATGATATTGTTGGTAATCTTGAAGATAAGAATACTGTTGTAGATTATATCAATAGTCTTTCTTATAATAAATTATCTGATAAACCAATTGAAAATCTTATTGGTTCTCTTAATGCTCCTGTTTATATTTCATCTCTTAAAGATGGTATATATAAAATCAAAGGCCAATATATTATTAGCCAATCTAATCCTACTGTCCAGTCTTCTGCTGAAGATGTCTTATTCTTTATCTCCCATGATCCAGAACTTGAAAAGAAAATGACTATCACAAAAATGCAAGGCACTTCAATAGTGCTTTATTTTTTACAAACAGATGGAACATATCGTACTGATAAGTATATTACAGAGAATTGGATCACTGACCAGAATTATATGTCTGCTGATGCTGCAAAGGAATTCATTACGAAAACAATCCAGGAATCTGTCGCAGATGTTATTGATCAACAGTTAGATGAAAAACTTGACAGTGCTTTAAATAAAAAAATCGGTGGAATTTCCACTGAAGAACTAACAAACATTTTTAATAATTAAGGAGGAAGCTTAATATGGCTAAATTACAGTTCGCTACACTTTCCAATCTTACCGAATTTCTCTCACTTCACAATGTTCAGATTGATGCAAAAATCTCTGAAGCAGTAAAGAATTCAATTAAAACAGTATCTCAGTCTACTGATGGATTCACTCTGTATTTCTATGCAAAGACCGCTCCTGTAACAGTTGAAGATGCAGTATTTACAATTACTCTGCCAAAGGATACAGCAAAAGCAGATAAAGTAACAGGTGCTGTTAAAGGTCATCTTGCAGGACTTGATGCTAACGGAAACCTTGTTGATTCCGGAAAAACTGCTGCTGACTTTGACGAAGCTGGTGCTGCTACTAAAGCTAAAGGCGAGGTTATGACCTATGTTGGTACTATTCCAGCCGATGCAAAAGCAAAAGATGTAGTTGCTTACATTAAGGAAGCTGTTACTGCTGGTGCTTATAATGATTCTGAATTAAAAGGAAAAGTAAATGCAAATACAGCTGCTATTGAAACACTAAATGGTACAGGTGATGGATCTGTTAAGAAAGCAGTATCTGACGCTGTTGCTGCTATCGTTAATGGTGCTCCGGAAGCATATGATACACTGAAAGAAATTTCTGATTGGATTTCAAGCCATGCATCTGATGCTTCTGCAATGAATAGTCAGATTAAGACAAACAAAGAGGATATTGCCAAACTTAAAACTTTAATTGGTACTCTTCCAGAATCTGCTACATCTAAAGATATTGTAGGTTATATCGCAGAATATGTATCTAAAGCACTTGCTGATTCTGATCTTTCACAGTATGCAAAAGCCGAAGATCTGACAGCTGCTGTTGGTAGAATCAAGACTCTTGAAGATAAAGTTCCTGTTCTTGAAGCCGCTGATAAAACAAATGCTGATAATATTACAGCTGTATCAGGTAGAGTAACTACTGTTGAAGGTAAAGTAAAAACTCTTGAAACCGATATGGCTACAGAAAAACCGAAAATTGCAAAGAATACTACTGATATTGCAACTCTCCAGGGTCTTGTAGGTGATGGATACGAAGCTATCCCATCTGAAAAAATCAAAGCTCTTTTTGCAACTGAATAAGTTAATCTAATTCAACACTAGGGGAGTTCGAATCTCCTCTAGTGTATTTAAAACAGAAAGGATACGATGGGTAAATGAAACAACAATTTTTAAATGACTCTGGTTTGACAGAACTCATCGGATACATTAAAAAATATGTAAAAGATGAACAGGACGTAAAACCTTACGCATCACTTTCGGTCTTCCCAAAAACGGGAGAACAAAATATTATTTACATAGATACTACAGTAAACGCTTCTTATTATTGGGATGATACGTCTAATACATATAAAGCCCTTGACGTACAGACTTGGGCAACTCTAAATGGAAAACCTAGTACTTTCCCACCAGAAGATCATAATCATGACGATCGTTATATCACTGAAACAGAAATGAATTCTAAGTTGGCAGGAAAAGCTAACTCTTCACATAAACATAAAAAAGCTGATATTACTGATTTTCCTACAAGTATGCCCGCTTCAGACGTTCCGGCATGGGCGAAAGCTTCAACAAAACCTACATATACAAAAGCTGAAGTTGGACTTGGAAATGTAGATAATACAGCAGACAAAGATAAATCAGTAAAATATGCCACTTCTGCCGGAAGTGCAGGTACAGCATCTTCTGTAGATTGGTCTGGAGTTAAAAATCCACCAACCACTTATGCACCATCAGCCCACACTCATGGTAGTGGAGATATTACATCTCTTAGTGCTGATAAAATTACTGGGGTAATTGGAATTGATCATCTTCCAGCTGGAGCATTAGAAAGATGCAAAATTGTCGCTGATGATACTGCAAGATTTAAGCTTACAAAAAATGATATTCAAAATGGTGATACTGTTAAAGTTGGGACAGACGCTAATGCAAAGATGTATTTGGTTATTGATGATACTAAACTTTCATCAGAAGCTGGTTATACAATTTATACAGCCGGATCTGCTACTTCAGTACCTTGGAGTGGTGTTACAGGAAAACCGAGTACGTTTACTCCTTCTGCTCACACTCACGATGATAGATATTATACTGAATCTGAAATTAATTCAAAACTGGATGGTAAATCCAACACAGGACATACTCATGATGACCGTTATTATACGGAAAGTGAGATGAATACGAAACTTGCGGGCAAATCAGATACAAGTCATTCTCATAATCTGAGTACAATGATCAATACTCTGGCTGAAGGAACTTCTGCCCCAACAGATAATGATTATTATATTGCTCAATATGCAGGTGGTGGCACATCAACTACAACTTATACTAGAAGATTACACTCTGCTCTTTGGTCTTATATTAAGGGTAAAGCTGATTCTGTATATCAGGCAAAAGGAAGTTATGCTGCTTCATCTCACACTCATACAATAGCACAAATATCAAATCTTCAAACGATTCTCGATTCTAAAGCTTCCGCAAGTCACACTCATACTATTGCACAAGTAAGCGGATTACAGAGTGCTTTAGATAGCAAGGCAGCTAGTGTTCATAGCCATAGTTATTTACCGTTGAGTGGTGGTGCTATGACAGGTTCAATTTCTTACAGGGGTTCAAAAGCAACGTATCAAATGATTACCTTTTATGACAATACATCTGATGTATACGGAAATGGTATTGGTATAGGTGGTGGTGGATTAACAATTATAGGTGGCGGTGAAGCTACAGATACTGTTAAAGCATCAATTCCTAATGGCGGTAACGAACAAATGATTATCGCTAATGATGATATCATTGAATTTTATACACATTGCCAAGATGGTTTAAGTACTGCCACTCGTACTTTTATTGATAACTCAGGTGTATTTTCGGGCACGGCATCAATGGCTATTACTGTAAAAGATTATAATAATGGCGGTAAAATCAATATTGGTTATAGTGGAGCTGGAATTTCCGGAAATCAAATAAAACATATATGTGGATATACAACTGGAACTAATGGTGCACTTGCAAATATTAAAGACATTTCTAAGGATGCTCTAAAAGCATGGTTAGGTTCCATGCCAGCTTCTGACGTATATAGTTGGGCTAAAGCAAGTTCGAAACCAAGTTATTCTTGGAATGAGATTGGAAGTAAGCCAAGTACATTTACTCCAAGTAGTCATAGTCATGAAACAATTACTGGCCAATATACTGGTAATGGTGGTCAGCAGAATCCATCATATATCTCTAATGGAATTATACGTTTCAATATGATGAACACTAATATCAATAATGACACTTCTTACAAAGATTTCATTTTAATGGATACTTATGCAGGAAGTGATGTTCCTTATGTAACAGCTCTTGGTTTATCAAAAACAGCTTCTGCAAAAGCCTTTATTATGGCAGGTAAAAAAGGTGGTTCAAGTTGGGATTATAAAGCTGAACTTTTAAGTACTTCCAACTATACCTCTTACACGGTTACAAAAAGTGGCTCAGGTGCAAGTGGTACTTGGGGTATCAATATAACTGGTAGTGCCGGAAGTGTAGCATGGGGAAATGTTTCTGGTAGACCTTCTTCTTTACCTGCATCAGATGTCTATGCATGGGCTAAAGCTAGTAGCAAACCTTCTTATAGTTGGAGTGAAATTAGCGGTAAACCTGGATCATTTACCCCTTCAGCTCATACTCATACAATTGCTAATATTACAAATCTCCAAAGTACTCTTGATTCAAAAGCTCTAAATTCCAATACAATTAAAGGTGTTTCTGCAAATGGATATTGGGGACTAGCTACACCAGCAAGTAATTCAACTGACTGGATCAGAACAACATCATATGGTTTACTTCCAAGTCAATCTGGTAGTGCACGTAGCGGTCATAGCGCATTAGGTACATCATCATGGTATTTCAGTAATGCTTATATTGATAGTATAAATACTTCAGAAATTAAAATTGGACAACCTAATAATTCTAATAATGGTGGTATTGAATTATATGGTGCTTCACCATATATTGATTTTCATACAAGTGGAACAAATACTGACTATTCATCTAGAATAATTGCATATTCTGATAGAATTGAATTCGTGTTTTAAGGAGGTATATGATGGCAGATGATATAATCAAAAATACTTTTAGCTATTTATGCGCAGAAGCTTGTACAAAAAACACAAATTACTCTCAATATTTACGGACTTATAACAATAATGTGACCATGAGTTTTTCTAATGCTCCTTCATCTATGAGTATAGACACTGGTGGAGTTCAAGATTATAAATATAACTTTAACTATAATAGTACAACATTAAAAATTACAGGGAATGTAAGAGGAAATGTTACTTATTTTATATATGGTGAAGTTGGAAGCAAAGCCGATATGGGATATTATGTTAATAAGAATAAAACTTCATTTACTTTTCGTGGAGGCAGCTTTTTTGTATATATTACTAAAGGAGACGTTGGATATACAATAGATTTTTATGATTATAGAGATAATGGTGGTTGGACAAGCGTTCTCTATGAAACCGAAGAAACTGTATTACCTGTTTTTAATTTGGTTATATCTAATACATATTTAAGCAATATTAGATGCTATTATATATCGTCTAAATTTGATTATACTTATAATAAAGTATGTGAATATGCAAGTAGAATCAAAGGTTCTATTTCTTTATATAAGGATAAAACTATGTGTGCTCCATATTATTTTGAAGATTATTCCAGAGGAAATATGACATTTGCTAAAACTGGAGTCTATATCCCAGGTGAACTCATAGAAGGAACCAATCAGGCATCTTCTACAGTTCAATCTAGCACGTTCACAAAAACAGGTAATATTAAAGCTTTAAATTTCATTGAATATTAACATAATAGCGATTTAATAATTTAAATAATTTTTAATTAAGGGTAATCAGGTTATATGGATTGCTCTTTTTTTAATAGAGTAAAGGAGAAATATTACTATGGCTCAGTTAAAATCAACTACTATAAATGGAGATCTTGCCGTTGTTGGAAATATATACTGTGTAGTATGGAATGGAAGCATTTCTTGTAACAATGGATATCTTAATGCTAATTTAAAAAAATTTGGGAGTATGGTAATTGCTCATATCTCATACGCAACTAAAAGTGGAGTATCAATATTAAAAGCATGGAACTGGGTGCAAATTTCACCAAATGGAGCATGGCCTTCTGGCTATAGACCAGCCGTAGATACAGGAGTTTATTTATCTATGCAAGGTATCGGTGCAGGAGTTATGCAAATAAATGCAAATGGTTCTGTACATGTCAATCCATATGGCGATTTTGGAAACCCTTGGGCATGTGGAGTAGATTTTGTATATATGACAAATTAATATAAATATTTAGGAGAAAACATGGAAGAAAATATACTAGATATGTTTAAACAAGAAATCCAATTAGCAAATGGCGAAAAATATAATTTTCACCACGTTCAGACAATTGGGAATATAATAGAACTTCAATTCGAATCAGATGTGGACGTATCTTTATTGCTTAAAGATATATCCATTTTTAGTTTAATACAAGTGTTTAGTGGTGGTGCCTTATTCAATGTATTTAAGAATTTTATAACTCTTTATAACAAAGATTTAGATAATAATACAATTTATTTGAGCTGTGACGGTTCAGTTTACGATCCGGAAACATCTGGAAGTATTTGGCCTGATCCAATGCCTGAACCAGAAATACCAGAACCAACTCTCGAAGAAATCAAATCTCAGAAAATCGCAGAATTATCAACTATTTGCAATCAGAGTATTATTCATGGTGTCTACATGGAAATCGATGGTGAAAAGAAATTGTTCTCATATAAAACCGAAGACCAGTCAAATCTACTTAATGCTCTTCAACTTGCAAGAGCAACTAAAATGAGTATGCCATATCATGCTGATGGTTGCGATTGTAGATTATTCACACCGGAAGAAATTACTCAATTATATATTTTAGAAATGACTAATCTTACACATAATCAAACTTATATGAATCAGCTCAAAATGTATATTGAATCATTAGATGATAAACTTGCTGTTGAAGCTGTATTGTATGGAAATGAACTTACAGGTAAATATCTTGAAACTTATAATATGATCATGGAACAGTCTAAGTTAGTTATTCAGAAATTCCTAGAATCTCTTACAAGTAGTAATCCTGATACTAAAGAAAATGAAGAAAACAAAATAG
>ERZ1034687.1015-NODE-1015-length-16099-cov-4.233545_pt1 | contig 16099 bp, 19 predicted proteins | sample MGYA00520704_ERZ1034687 | MGnify/ENA primary metagenome ERZ1034687 (study PRJEB33766, sample SAMN09781762) | gut metagenome | biome: gut microbiome | host: Homo sapiens | place: Madagascar | study: EMG produced TPA metagenomics assembly of the PRJNA485056 data...
TACTTTATGTATTTATATATGCGCTTCAGCTGTGCATCCGACAACTTGTTCAGAAGCGTGTTGATTCTCTTTCGGATCATCGGCTTTCCTCCCTTCCCTTGTCGGTATTGTAACATGGAAATTATTGGAATAAAAGACCGCTTCCAGTTATTTCCATATATCAGGAAATAAGCGTCAGAAGCATTGTCGGCGCACAGTTTATCATTTATATTCAGAATCAAACAGATCAGTGATCTTGACATCAAGTGCAGCTGCTATTGCTTCAAGCTGGCGCAGTGTTGGCGATGTGATGCCGTTTTCAATCGTGTTCAGTGTTGACTTGCTGATTCCTGTCAGTTCTTCAAGCTGCACAAGCGTCAGATTCTTTTCTGTTCGTGCCTGCCATGTCAGGATTTCCATTGTGATTTCCTCCTGATAATATAATGCACATGCTTCAGGCACTTGATACAAATAAAAAGGAAGCCGTGACCAGCGACTTCCCTTGCAAAATGTTAAACAAAATATATCGCGGAAGACCGCCCACGATGATATTATGTCCTTTTACATTCTATCATATCAAGCCTTCTTTCGCTACTAGAAAGAAGGTTTTTATATGTCTTTTTTTACTCCAAACCCACAACTTTTCGGGCTTCGTGTAGTTAAATATATCAGATGCAGTCATGACGATCAGGTGCTTCATGGCGACACGCTTGAAGCGCAAGATCTGATTCTTGAAGATTTCATCAAAGTGAATCGAATGATACTTGTTGACGCGTTCGTTGACGAAGCCCTGACAGCAAGAAAAAAGTTCAACAAACGAAAAGAGTTTGTCAGGCTTCTGGATGGTGTGAAGGCTCATGCTTTCGACCTGATCATATTCACTAAACTTGACCGATGGTTCAGGAATATTGGCGATTATCATAAAATTCAGGAAATACTTGAAGCTAATGGTGTGCAGTGGAAGGCTGTCACAGAAAACTATGATACCACAACAACGAACGGAAGGTTGCACATCAACATCCGTCTATCAGTTGCGCAAGACGAATGCGACCGCGATTCCGACCGAATCAAAGATGTGTTCGCTTATAAGCTGAAAAACAAAACTTATGTGTCAGGCAGTCTCCCACGCGGCTTGAAGCTGGATGCAGAAAAGCATGTCATCATTGATCCTGAATGGAACTGCTTTGCGCTGGATATGTTCGACCACTTTGAAGCAACATGCAGCAAGCGTGACACACAGCTTTTTCTTCAAGGCAAGTACAACATCCGTGTCTGCTATGATACAGTTGCAAGGTATTTGAAGAATCCGCTTTTCAAAGGTCAGTATCGTAATGATCCTGACTTCTGCCCTGCTACAATCAGCCCTGAACGTTTCGACCGCATTCAGAAACTTGCGATCAGGAATGTTCGGATCAGACACACGCAACAATTTTATGTTTTTTCAGGTCTTCTGATCTGTTCTTCCTGCAATCACATTATGACCGGCACTGTTACATATAGGAAAATGGCAGACGGCACAGAAAAAGCATATAAAAGCTATCGTTGCAACTTCAGGGCGCAATCGAAGCTGTGTGATCGTGGGCGGTCTTATCGTGAAGAATATATTGAAGAATACATGCTGAACCATATCAGACCAGCTTTGTCCGACTATGTGGCGAAGTATGAAGTGACTGCTGCCAGCGCAGTGCAGAAGAATCCTGTCGAAGAAATATCAAAGATTGAACGCAAGATCAAGAAGCTGTACGATTTGTTTATGGATGACCTGATCGACAAAGAAGCATACAGAAGTGAATATGATAAATTCAAAAAGCAGATCGAAGAACTTCAGAAGTGTCCTGCTGCCCCTGTCTACAATCTCGACAGCGTCCGCAAGCTGTTGAATGAAGACTGGGAAGCTGTTTATAATACTTTCAGCAATCAGGAAAAGAACGTCTTCTGGAAGTCGTTTGTTGAATCGGTGCTGGTGTATGAGGACGGAAGCATGGACATTCGTTTTTTATAATCTTTGTCGTACTAACTCTGCACTGCCTGTCGGTGTTGCGTAGTTAGTACAATCATTATTTTGTGGTTATCCTCCGACTTATACACAATATGTGAATAAAATAAAAGCAAGGCGGCACATTGTCCGTCTTGCTTCTCTTTTACTCCAAAATTATCGACATTATTCTTCGATGTATTCAACCAGCTTCGGATCGCCACTGACAAAATATCCGTCAAGCGTCTTGTACATCGGCTTTCCGTCCACTTCCATCACATGTGTGACAATCTTTTCTGTGAATGCTGTTGCACCTCTTACAGCGTCATTGCTCCATGAAGGTGCTTTTCTGATCCTGATACTACCATTGAACACCCTTCTGATCTTTCCCTTGATTCTGACCGCTGGCACGCCGTCAATGTTTTCTGTGACAGCTTCTTCAGCCGCCTTGATTTCTTCAGGCGTTGCAGTTCCGACCTGATTTCCGTCTACATCGAATGTCGGCACATTTCCGTCTGCGTCAGTGTCCAGCGCACCTTCAGGGACTTTGTCTGTCATTGTCGCCTGCTGCTTACTGTCGTCTGTGGCTGTCTGTGGCGGCTCTGCTTGCGTTTCAACCTTTTCCCTGAAGTCTTTTACTACTTCGCCATTTTCGTCAAATACAGCGGCTTTCACTTTCTCTGCTGCCTTCTCTGCTGCATCCAGCTTCTTGTATGGTTTGTTTTTCTCTTTGTTGAATGTTTCGCCCATGAAGTATTCCATCGCGCTTCCTCCTTCTTATTTCGCTGTGATGTATTTTGCATTTACATAGCCGTACTTTTTGCCCTTTGCTCCGTCAATGTAAATATAATACCACAGTGCGCCGTTCGGTGCTGTTGCGCTGCCACACACGCCGACTTCTGTGTTCTGCTTAATACAAGGATATGACACAAGTTTGTCTGCACTTGGATCGGGCTGCTTTCTGACGTTCAATGCTCCTGTGTTTACATATCCCATGAATGTCGCTGTCTTTGCTGTTCCGTATGGTACAGCTGGATTATTGCCTGATCCGCTTCCCGATCCGTTTCCTGATCCGTTGCCGCCTGACTCGTTGCATCCGTTTTCCAGTGCCATGATTGTGTGTTTGCCTGCTGCCACTGAAATGTCGCCAGTCATAAGATTGTCGCCTGTGCCTGTGTACTTGCTTCCTGTGAGTTTTTCAAACTCTCCTGTCGCCATAATAGCATTGACCATGTTGCCTGTGTAAATATCCTTTGACACGTTGATTCCTGCGCATTTAAGCACTGGCGACATCATCGCACTGCAATCAGTTTCGCAAGGTGTATTCAATGCTGTCGGATTCCAGCCGACCTTTTCAAGCTCTGTGTACAGTGATGTTCTGTGTCCCTGACAATATCCGACACTGTTATTCGCACACAACTGCTTCATCGCTGTCGCTGCCTTTGCAGCCTTGTTTCTGTCTTTGAATCGAAGAACGACAGTCTGACCGAAGTTGTACCAGTTGCCTGTTCTTACTTCTTTCCCTGTCTGATCTCCCTTTTGTCCTCCTGTTGCCTTTCCTCTTTCGTCAATACTAGCCCATCCGCATAATGTTCCCATGTTCTTTTCCTCCTGTTTTTAATAATGATCATCTGTAAGTGCTGAAAGTACGATGCAGCCGAATGTGAATATATAGAATATCAACACGATCGGTGCTGCAAACGATACCACGAAGGCGATCAGGAATGCTTTGCATATACACCCGATCCATTCCTTCGCTGTTGGCGGCGGTTCAACCTCTGCGCCGTAACGTTCCGCTTCTTCCTTGTCCATCTCAACGCCTGCGATCAACAATAGCATGATGATGACTACTGTCGCCATGAAGCAGATCTCGTATGATGTAATGTAAGCATGTAGCATTCCTTTGACCTCCTGTCTTTTTATTTTGTCTGTGTCTTCTGTGCCTGAAGCGCAGCTGCTACCGCTGCCGCTTCTCTTTCTTCTGGCGGCTTGACTGCTTCAGCAACCTTCTGATTCTTTTTCAAAATAGTGTTCAGTTCTTCAACCGCCGCTTCGATCAGATCATCAACCATGTCTTTGTCGATCAGTCCTTCTGATATGTATTCTGTCAACTTCTGCTGTTGTGCCTGAAGCTGTTCCCACACCCACGACTTCTTGATCGTTCCTGTTCCACTTCCCCATTCCTTTTCTGCCTTTGATACGATAGACAGAAGGCTTTCTTTTACCAGTTCCACAACTTTGTCTGCCTGTGCCTGAAGCTGCTTCTTTTGTTCTTCCTTCGACTGCTTCAGAAAGCTTCTGATCTTGATTCCGATTCCTGCCACTATCGCAATGATTGTCAGTATCATCGGCAAATTATCATAAATTGTTTTTAATATTAAAGCTGCATTTTTCATCCATTCGCACCGCCTTCCTCGTTTTCACTTTCCTGCTTTCCTTTTTTTATTTTCTGCCAGTTCTCAATTCCTGCCTTTATCATGTATCCGAATACACCCATGCGAAGCACTTCAGATGTTTCGCTGATCAGTGTGGTCAGCACCGATGTATCTGCGAAGTGCCAGATCGCCACTATCGAAAACAGTTCAATGAAGATGTAAAGCAGCACGCAGACAACCACAACTTTTTTTGAAAACTCCATGATCCAGCTTGTCAGTGACTTCTTGCGTCTTTTCTTTCTTTTTCTTGCTGGTATTGTATAGCTGTACTTCTCCACGCGCTTTCCTCCTGTTATTCTTCTATGTACTGATGTGGGTGTGAATCATCAATGATCTTGTCAATTCTATCCACACGCTTATGAAGCTGCTTCAGGCTTTCCGATGCCCTGATGTAATACTCCCTGATCTCTTTCATTTCGTTTCTGTATGATCCCATTTCAGACTTCACTTCAATCATAGTGTTCTGAATGTTTTCCAGCTTTGTCAGAATCGTTGCGTCCTCTCTGGCTTCGTCCTGTGTGTCCTTCTTCACGTTTCTATTGCGTGTGCTAATTCCGAAGAAGACTGCAAACGCAATCGACACGCCTGAAAGTAACAATGATACTTCAATGGTCATTTTCTTTTCCTCCGTCAAATATATTTGCGAAGTGCTGCTTCGATTGCATTGTTTTCGTCTTCTGCCCTTTTGCGCTTCCCGAATAGATCGTCAAGCCTGTCTGTGGCTTCGTCTTGCGTCTGTATCGCTTCGATTCCATGTTGCGCCATTATTTCTGCCTGTTCCCTGACAATGTCTGTCAGAAGCGTATTCACGGCGCACAGCCTGTCGATCAATTCAATCTGCGTCATTATTCTTCACTGGCTTCATACTCTTCGCCAGTAATTTCCTTGTATTCCTCTGCTGTGATGCCCTTTCCTGCTCTCTTCTCATTCAGCGCAACCCAGCCTTTCAGTGTGTCTTTTGTGATATAGTCCATTTCCCACTTTTTCTTCAGTGAATCGAACTTTTTACTGTGTACCTTTTCGGTTGTTTCTGTGTTTGTTCCTGTGCTTGTTTCTGCCATGCTTATACCTCCATCATTTCTTGCATCATTGCCACGTTCATTTCAATTGATGACATTGACTGCATGATCATCTTTGTCGCTGGACTTTCAAGCTCTGCCTGAAGTCTTGCATATTCTTCCTGTGTCATCGTCCTTTCGCTGTACACATAGACAGTGCGGTCTTTTTCTCCGTCAATGCCCTTCCTGATCTGCTCTGCGATGCTCTTTCGCTGATAGACCACTGTCGGGCTTGATGTCGTGTCCCACTCTGTCGGCTTGTCCATGCTTTCTGACTGATACCATTCTGACATCATTGTTCTTCACTCCTTTCTTTGAATGCTTGCTGACTATTCTTTTCAGTTTCTTTATATTGACATATGGTTTTATGTGATCTTCATAAAATCCATAGGTGTCCGTGTGTGTATACCAGCCCATTGATGACAGCATTGCTGAAGCATCGTACCAGTTTATTTTCTCTTTCTTTGAAAGTTTATGCGCTTTCTTCGTGCTTCGCTTCAGGATTGACTTGCGAAGTGTTGTGCGGTTGTAATGAAATACAAATCCCATGAAGTCAAGTGCGCGTCCTCTGGTCTTCGGTTTCTCTTTTCCTGTCCTTTTGTCAATGACTGGCGGTGCTTTCCTGTCGGGATATTCAAAACGGAACACTTGCCAGTTGTATTTGATTTTCTGATGCATTTCATTTTTCATATATTCCGACATAACATCTTTCAGTCTGTGAAGTTTCTTTTTGTTTCTTCCGAACGCGACAATGTCGTCCGCGTATCGAATTGAATGGTCAACGCCGCCCAGTTCCTTCCACTCTTCAACAATCTTGTGATCAAGTTCTTTATAGTTCAGCTGCGTGAACCATTGTGAAGTCACGAACCCAAGCGGAAGCCCTGACAAAAATTCAGCATCTTTCCATTGTTCATCCTCAATCCATTCTTGATCAAATTCAGGCGGCTTCATTGTCGCTTCATGTTCCATGATTATGCTGCACAATCTGACAAATCTTTCGTCTTTGATTACGCGTTTCAGTTTTGCTTCAATCACATGAATGTCTTCTGTATTGAAGCAGTGTCTGACATCTGCCTTCAGGATATAGAACTTCTTCCCTTTATAGGCTTTTATCCACTTTTCAACTTGTTTCTTTCCACTGTGACAACCTCTGTTCGGTATGCTTCCCAGTGCATGTTCATATAGTCCATGAAGCACGATCGGTTGAAGTTGTTTTATGATGCAATGATGCACGACCTGTTCATACTGAAATTCAGGTTTTATGATTTCCCTGACCTTTCCGCAGCTGTATTCGTTTATCAGCATCTTTTTATGTTCTGGCGGTTGATATGTTTCTTCTTCCAACATTTTCTGAAGTGCTTTCACATGTTCTTGAAGACATTGTGGTTCAGGTCTATCGTTTCCGACTTCTCTTTCTTCCTTCAGCACTCTGGCGACTTCGGGACGTGTCGTCTTGCGCTTTGCTGCATCGTGAAAACATTGTGTGATGTTTTCTTCTTTCAGCAGTTCTTCAAATATATGTTTATATGTCTTCATTCAAAAGGTTTCCTTCTTAACACCTGTTGCACGTTCACGGCTTTCACCCTACTAGCACAACCCTTTCTTCGGTTTAACTTTCGCCAAGTGGCGCGGAATATCGTGTGCATTAGGTTATTGTCCCATGATTGTTAAGAGTGAGAGCCGCCGATGTTCCAATTCGCATTCGAAGCAGTGTTGTTCAAGTTGACGTAAGCACCGCAGTTCGCGCCGTTGTTGGTGTTACCACCGACAAGCGCGACCGCAACAATCGCCACATTGATCCAGTAATAGCAACAACGATATGTCGAAGCACTACCGCCGACAGATTTGACAAATCGTCCATAGCGCGTCATCAATGTGTCTTTCTGCCATCCTTCTGTCTTGCACGCTGTTCCAACTTTTATGTAGTCCTTCCCTGTCAGGTTATAAGGCGGCGACATCTTCACTTTGATTGTTCCGTTGTCGCAGATGTAGCCCACAAGTCTGTCCCAGCGGTTTCCCCATAGTTTTTCGCAATAGAACGCTTTTACTTCATGCGTTCCGTCATTATAGCCGAAGAACTGTCCTTTTGTGTCCAGTGTTCCTGTCACAACTTTTCCGTAGTCTTTTGATGAATCATTGACATATGTGCTGCATACGCCCTGACCGAACTTCGCCTGAAAGTTTTCGGACTTACTGATCAATGTCAGAAGACTTTCGATCAGGTTTCTTCTGCTCCATGAAATAATCGTCCAGCCTGTTCCGTTCGCTGCTGCCCTGTTGATCTCTGTCTGTGCGTTCGTGTTGCAGTCCAGCTTCTTTCCTGACAAGCTGCGAAGTTTCGCGCCGTCATAGCTGCCGCCGTACATAGGCATATACATATGATCTGCGATTGTTCCATCTTCACGCATGAATGCGTCTGCGTTGTAGTTGCTGTCAACTCTTGTGTCAGATACGATGATATATTCATAGTTTCCGACTTCATACTGACACAGCCACATCAATGGAAATTCAGACATCGCATTCAGTGTCGTTGATGCGTCCCCGACATCGGATGCAGTGCCGTCCAGCTTCTTTGAATGGTCTGTGTGGTTTAACTCATACGCAACTGTTCTGTCTGCCTTCAGCATAACTGGTCTGTTCTGCTTAACGAAGAACACTTCGCCCCATGAACCGAAGTCGAATGATCCGTCTGTGAAGTTCATCTTTGCTGGTGTGAAGCCTGCTGCATCATACAGATATGTGATGCGTGTGTCAGGATTGCTGTCTGCTTTGTTGATCTTGATTCCATAACGCTTGATATTGCTGAATTTTCCATCTGCGTCCTGAAGCTGTTTCAAGATGCCAGTCGTGTCAGCCTTTACCGCGTCAAGCGTTTCTTTGTCTGCTACATAAAGCCTTGCCATTTTCTTTTCCTCCTGTTATGTTGTTTCTTCTAAGAACACAAGCCCAGCTTCAACGCCGATCGTGTACTTCTTGCCTGTTGCTTTGTCCGACATTGAATTGATTCCCTTTTCAATGTCCTGACAAGCTGCTGCGGCTGCTTTCGCGGCTGCTGCCTGCGTCTGTGCCGACTGTGCTGCTGTGTTCGCAGCTGATGTCGCCTGCTGCATATTGTTGTTGAAGTTCCGAATCGTGTTGTACATCGTTTCAAGTGTCGGCGTATCAACGACCGCTGGAAGATCAAGAAACTTGTCTTTTCCGTTTCCGATCCTCAATATGTACTTACCCGATGTTGTTTCTTCAACGCCCCATTCATTCACTTCAAGGATGCGCCCTGAAGCCTTCCAGTTCGCTGTTGTGTCCTTCTTCGGTCTGACTGTCCATGTTGCCATCGTGTTTCCTCCTTCCTACACTGTGCCTGCATCTGCTTCGCATTCCTCTGTTGTGAATGCTGTGCCGCCGTCACAAGTCATTGGATCAACACTGAACGCTGTGCCGCCGTCAATCGTGCTTCCGACTGCTCCTTTGATGTCCAGCATCTTTTCATACATCTTCTGCAATTCTTCCTGTGACTTGTATGTTGCTTCAGCGCGTGCCGCTGCTGTGTTCGCCGTGCCTGCTGCTGTGTTCGCTGAAGAAGCTGCGCTGTTCGCTGCTCCTGTCGCTTCCTGCATGATCTGAAGCTGCTGTTGTCTTGCCGTTTCAGCCACTTCCCTGTCCTGTTCACTTTTCTTTCTTCGTGCTTCAGCGTTGATCCTGTCAACCTCTGCTGATGCTCTGGCGGCTTCAGCGACCTTCATCGCTGCTTCAACTGACAAGATGTCATTCTTTGTTGAAACGATGTTGTCGATGTACTGCTGCACTTTCTTTTCCAGTGCTGTGATCTCGTTGCAGCTTTCAATCGCAGCGTCATTCCTGTTTGTTTCTTCAATCTCAATCGTGAACGCCTGTGAAGATAATACATACACGTTTTGTGCGTCCCTGATCTCAATGTCGCAGTGTGCTGTTCCTGCTGCCGCAAGTGCCTGATTTGTCAGTTCAACCATGACTTTGTTGTCGGTCACTGTACATTCGTTATAACAGAAATGTTTGTCAGGCTTTTTGATGTTTGCAATTACGATGTACCCTGTCGGGATCGTGAACACCTTGCCATTATTCGTCAGCGCGATCCTGATGAATCGTGTGCGCTTGTCGCCCTGCTTCGCTGATGCCATATACAATCGTTCATCGCCTGTCAATTCCAGTGTTATGTCAGTTATTAGCTGCATCGCCATTGTCGTCCCCTCCTTCCTGATCGGTGTCAGGTTCGGTCTTCAATGTCTTCTTTGCTGCCGCCTTCGCTTTTTCAAGTTCTTCCTTCAGCTGCTTGATTTCCTGCTGTGCATCGTTCACTTCTTTGTTGTATGCGTTCAGCAGTTCCATCTTTGATTGCGACTTCACTTCAGACAGTATGTCAGCCAGCACGCCTTCCATGACTGTCGCTGACAGATCGTGTTCTGTGCTGATTGTTGCCATTGCGTTCAGGATCTCGCCTTTTGCGCAAGCGATTCTTTGTTCAATCGGTTTCATGTGTCATCCTCCTGTTATTCAAGCGCAGCTTCCTGATATGCAAGTATCAAGTCCAGCTTTGAGTCCATCTGCGCAAGCATCGTGTTTTTGATTTCCTGTTGTGTTGTGTCTGTCTCTTTCTCTGCGATCCCTCTTTCGCCTTCAGGCAGTTCAAGGATCATTTCTTTTGTTTCCGTCTTTGTATCTTCTTCAATTATGATTTCTTTGCTCATTATATATCCGCACTCCCATTCGGTACTGCCGTGATTGCTCCGCCTCGGACAGTGATTGATGATGCTGTCCATCCGATTGTTCCATTTCCATTGTCGTGAATTTCTGTCACTATCGGTATGCTTTTGCCATCGGCAACGCCGTAGCCATTTACATTGATGTCGTGAAGGTCAACATTGTACATGTCAAACCAATGACCATAGAAGTCACAGCCTAAATGTATGCCGTATTGATCGTATATACTGTTTGCGCGGCTGAAGCACAACATCGTTGTGTATGATCCTGCTCCTTGTGACTTCATCTGTGCAAATGCCATGTATTTTCCCTGATAGTCCAGATCGAACACAAGTCCTTTGTGCGTGTTATTGCCTGACCACTGGTTCGTTCCTATCTTTCCGACATAATATCCATCTCTGTAAAAATGATTTCCTTGTTCGTCAAATACAGCTCTTTTCTGCGATGTTGACACTTCGCCGTTGTAGATTGCAAGCTGACCATATTCCAGCTGAATGTATTTGCTGTTATTATTCCAAGCCACACGCACGTTGTAGGCGTTCTGTGTGATCTTTGTTCCGAACTCCGAATTGTTGACCTTCTTGTTGACTTCAGTTGTGATGCTGTCGGCTTTTAATTTGATAGCCGCGTTCATTTCCTTTGTCGTTGAATACTCTTTCAGCTTTTTATCGGTTTCATCGTTCGCATTTTCTTCAGCCGTGTCCGCTGCTGACTGTGCCAGTTCGTTTGCACTCTTAATCTTCTCTGTGACTGTCGTCTTCGTTTCATAGGTCTTTGAAACTGAAAGATCAATCGCTTCAGCCTGCACCTTGATAGCCGCGTTCATTTCCTCTGTTGTTGAATACAATGTCAGTTTTTCGTCCGTCAGGTCATTCACGCTTTTAATTTTTTCAGTGACGCTGGTCTTTGTTTCATACACCTTCGACACTTCCAGATCAATTTCTTCTGCCTTCAGGTTGATTGCAGCCTGCATCTGTTCTGTCGTGCTGTATTCCGTCAGTTTTTCATCGGTCAGATCGTTCACACTCTTGATCTTCTGGTCAACAATGGTCTTCGTTTCATAGGTCTTTGACACGCCCAGTTCGATTTCTTCCTTCGATGCTGTTATGTGTGTTTCGACTTCTGTTTTCGTGTAATATCCATCTTCAAGAACTTTCTTCGCGCTGCTGTTGGCGATCTTGATTGCTTCTGACTTCGCCTGATCCGTTGCTTCCTGCTGTACTTCAGCAAAAGTCTTCGTTGCATTTGAAAGTTCGACAGTGTTGCTTTGTGGGCTTTCTGGATATTCCGTCAGCTTCACAATTCGCTGCTTCTCTTTTGTCTTCGTTGACTTGCTGATCATCCAGACAGTGTCGCCGATGTCAAAATCAAATACGCTGCTGTATTTCTTTGATTGCCTTGCAAGGTCAATCACATCTGCTTTGTATGCGACATAAGGCTTCGACATTTCTTCCAGCTTTGCGATTCCATCTTCGATCAGGCTTGTTGTGTTTGTGTATCTTTCATCGCTCCACACATATGTCTTGATCTTGCTGCTGTATTGATAATTTTCAAGATACGGCTTGCCAAGCCATTCAATTCCGATTCCGTCTTTTCCTAAAGGGATCAGTCGTGTGTAAAAATCATATGTGTCGGAAGTCACTGTCAGCTTCTTCAGATTCAGTCCTTCGATGAAGTATCGTCCGCGGTCTGATCCAATCTGTTCATATATGTCGATCGTCTTTGTCAGGCTATTGATCTTGCATTCCACACGATACGTTGACAAACAGTCCTGAAGGACTTCCCATGCGTTTGTCTCTTCATCTTTGTTGATAGTCCTTTTCTTTGTGATCTGGCATGTGCCGACCTTCCAGCCTGTTCCTTCAAAAGCAAATTCAAGACATGCCCTGATCGTCTGTTCCTTGCTCTCAAATCCGTATGGGAAGACTGTGCCTTCCAGTTCTTCGACATTCAGCTGTGCTGTGTACTCGTTGAACTGTGTGCCTGTCTTTCTTTTCCTGATGACATATTCGTCTTCTTTCGTCCTGATGTAGTATTCTTCTTTCAGAAGGTTAACTTGCTTTCCGTTTGAAGGATATTTGAAAGTCAATTCCTTGTCGCCTGAATCAAGCGTCTTCACAATCTTTCTGTCTTTGAAGTCCTTCAGGATTCCGACACGTTCTTTTTTGTCATTAAAAATCTGCATCTGTCATCCTCCTAAATCCACATAGGCTTGTACCTGATCCGAACGACTGCGTCTGTGTTGGAAAACTTCAAGACTGTCTGTGCCTGTGTGATTGCTGGGAACTTCCACAAGTCAACACTTCCGAATGCGTCCGCGCCATTGTTCGTGATGCGTCCTTCTTCTCCGTCAATGATGATCGTCTGCCCTGCTGCCAGCTGTTCCACGATGATGTCGTCTTCAAATCCGCTGATTTTATAATTCTTCAACGCCTTCTTCGCATAGACTTCAATGATCGCTGGTGCTTTTCGTGTCCCTTGTCGGTCAATCGTTGTCTGTGTGATTCCGTCATATTCCAGATTTAATTCATCATCAAAAAAATAGCCGTCAAGAACGATGTTCAGCTGGTATCTGGTTTTCACTTTCATTTTTGAATAGTCGCTGCTTGCTGTATATGCCTTGAATTTTCCTTTGTAGCCATCCACTTCCAGCACGCTTGACTTTGTGAAGTTTTCCAGAAATGCTGACATCTTCCTGATCAGGCTGTTTCTATCCTTGCCCCTGAAGTACATGCACAGCTTTAGTTTTCCCAGTTCCATGTCTGTTTCAAATTCTGTCGGAAGGATCGCGCCTGTCACGATCTCATAATCGACAGCAAGCGAAGGCGGCAGCACTTCGGCTGTCAGCTGCTTCGCATTGTATTTTCTTGCGTCTATACCATTAACTTTCATGCTGCCTTACCTTCCTTTCCTTTTATCTTCCACAAACTGTTCATCCACCTTCGTGTATGTTTTGCTTGCAATTTCTTCGCCGTCGATATATGTGTGGTTTTCAACTTTCACGTTTGTTCCTGATTCAATCTTCTTCAGCTTTTCATCAAGCATTGTGTTTAATTCCTGATAAAATGGTTTTAGCGGAAGAATCGCTTCGCCGCCTGTTTCTGGTTCGCCACCAGCAAGCAGCTTGTTTCCGTTCATTCCGAAGATCATTGAACCGTTCATAATACCGCCGTTTTTGTACCAGTCTATTGAAAAGTGTGGTACTGACGGAGGATTCAGGCTGAAGCTTCCTGTGATCCGCGGATGTGGTAATTTTAATCTTGGTAGTGACCACGTGAAGTTGAATTTCGACTTGATCGCTTCAATCGCATTGTGTACAGCATTTTTTGCAGCGTTGATCGGTGCTGTTATTGCGTTCTTGATTGCATTCCAGACCGATGTTGCTGTTGATTTTATGCTGTTGAACACGTTGCTGACTGTTGATTTTAATGTGTTGAACACGTTGCTGACTGTGTTCTTGATGCTGTTCACAACATTGCTGATCGTGCTGCTGATGCTGTTCCAGATTGATGCCACTGTTGACTTCACGCTGTTGAATATGTTGCTGACTGTCGTCTTGACCGCATTGAACGCATTCGTGATCGTGTTCTTGATGCTGTTCACAACATTTGACACTGTCGTGCTGATCGCTGTCCACACTGTCGTGAATACGCTGCTGACCGCGTTCCATACTGTCGTGATAATATTCTGGATCGTCTGCAATGCCGTCTGTATCTTCGTGCTGATCGTGTTCCAGACATTCGACACTGTCGTGCTGATTGCCGTCCAAACTGTCGTGAATACACCACTGACCGCGTTCCATACTGTCGTGATAATATTCTGGATCGTCTGCAATGTCGTCTGTATCTTCGTGCTGATTGCATTCCAGATTGAAATAATTGTTTCTTTGCAGTTCTCCCAGATGAGTCGGAATGGTGCTGTGATTATCTGAAAAGCCGCGCTGAAAAATTCCGCAATCGCCATGATTGCAACTGTGATCACATTCTTGATTGTTTCAAAGACTGTTGATACAAAGTCCCTGATTGTCGTGAATATATTGCTGAATGTGTTCCAGATGCCTGTCAGGACATCTGAAATTGTTGTGCTGATCGCTGTCCACACTGTCGTGACTGTATTTACTATTCCGTCAAGTATGCCAGAAAAGAACGATGCAATGCCATTCCAGATGTTTTCAAATGTTGTCTTGATGCCGTTCCATACTTCGTTCCACGATGTTCCAAACATGCTTAGAAATGCGTCAACAACGCCTTTGATCGTGTCGAGAATGTTCGCGATGTAATTCTTTAAGCCTTCCCATACGCTTTCGAATATACTTTTTACAGCATTCCAACATCCTTCCCAGTTGCCTGTTGCTGCCGATGTGAAAAAATCAAATATCCCTGTTATGACATCAAGTGTCGTTTCAATGAATATCTTTATGTTATTAAGTACGCCTTCGATGATCGGTGCTAGTAAGTTGCAGAAGCCTTCCCAGATTGATTTGACCACATCCCCGAAGTTCTTAAAATCAAAGCCCAGCGAATTAAGTTTGTCAGTTATATGCTGCCCGAACTCTGTGAATGCTGTTTTTATGCCGTTCCATATTTCTGTGATTTTATTTCTGAAGTCTTCATTCGTGTTCCACAGTGTCACTATCACTGCTGTTATTCCTGCGATTGCTGCGACTGCTATTCCGGCCGGCGATGTGATCGCTGCAAGCGCGCCCTTCAGGATGGACATGCCGCCTGTTGCTCCTGACGCTGTCGTTCTCATTTCTGCCAGTTTTCCGACAACTTTTCCGATGCCTTTTGACACTGTTCCTGATGCTTCAATCAGTTTCCCGACTGTTATCAGTAAAGGTCCGATCGCAGCCACAACGCCTGCGATCTTCAGGATCGTTTCTTGCTGCTTTGGACTTAATGCCGCGAACTTGTCTGCAAGTTCTCCAATCTTCGTCACTGCCTTTTCCATGAATGGCATAAGTGAATTACCGATTGTGATTCCGACATCTTCCAGCTTTGACTTCAACTGTGTCAGTCTTCCCAGGAGGTTGTCTTGCATCGTTGCCGCCATGTCCGAAGCTGTTCCATCGCAGTTCTGAAGTGCTTCAGCATAATCACTGAATGACATTCCTGATGCAATCGCTTCGTCTGACAGTCCTGACATGATTGTCTGTAATGCACTAAACTGGTTTGTTCCTGCGATCGTCTTTGCAAGGTTTGCTTGCTGTTCGTCTGTCAGGTTGTTCCATACTCCGCGCACGCCTGTCAGAATACTTGACAAGCTGTTCATGTTGCCTTGCGCGTCGTACACTTCAACGCCATACTTCGCCAGTTCTGTTGCGCAGCCTTTTGTGTCGGTTGCAAGCCTTGTCATAATAGCGTTCAGTGCTGTTCCTGCTTCGCCACCCTTCACACCAGCGTTCGCCATTGTCATCAATACTGCTGTTGTTTCTTCTACCGAATAGCCCATTGAAGCCGCTGTCGCAGCACAGTTCTTGTACGCTTCGCCAAGTGCTTCGGTTGTTGTGTTTGAATGGCTCATTGCATAAGCCATTTCATCTGCGAATTTCCCAGCATCCCTTGCTGATAGCCCGAACGCCGTCAAGTAGTCTGTGACGATGTCTGATGCTGTTCCTAAGTCCATCGCCGATGCTGCTGCAAGATTCAGGATGCCGCCGATGCCTTCCAGCATGTCATCCGTCTTCCATCCAGCAAGTGCCATATATTCAAACGCTTCGCCTGCTTCGGTTGCTGAATACTTTGTGTCACGCCCCCACTGACGCGCTGATTCTGCCAGCTTGTCTGTGTCCTCTGCTGTTGCTCCGCTGATTGCCTGCACTTTTGACATTTGCTGTTCAAAGTTTGCTGCGACTGTTACCGATGCCGCCGCCACGCCGCCGATTGCGGTTGTGACCTTCATCATGTGCTGTCCTGCTG
>ERZ1034687.1016-NODE-1016-length-16050-cov-12.579369_pt1 | contig 16050 bp, 12 predicted proteins | sample MGYA00520704_ERZ1034687 | MGnify/ENA primary metagenome ERZ1034687 (study PRJEB33766, sample SAMN09781762) | gut metagenome | biome: gut microbiome | host: Homo sapiens | place: Madagascar | study: EMG produced TPA metagenomics assembly of the PRJNA485056 data...
TTAATATTAAAAGTAAACATAAATAAATTTGTTTCACAAATTTTTATTACATAAAGTGTTAAAATGCTTCCTACAATAAGTCCTATAAGTGAACCTATAATAGTTAGAATAAGCATTTCTTTATAAATGTATTTAGTAACTTCTTCATCATAGAATCCTAATACCTTAATAGTTGCAAGTTCTCTTCTTCTTTCACTTATATTTACGCTTGCTAAATTATATAAAACAACAAAAGCAAGTGCTGCAGCACAAACAATTAGTATTAAAATAACATAATTTAACGTATTCATCATATCCTTATAGTTATTTTTTGTATCTGATGATAAAAGGGTAGAAGTAACGTTATTAATATCTGAGATATTACTTTCTAAAGCTTTTTCTTTTTTATTACTTAAATTTTTAGTAATAGCAATAATAGTAGAGTAATTAGCGTTTTCACCTGATAATTTTTTATAAAGTTTAGGCGATATATATACGTAATGCTCTATATAATTTTCTGTTATGTCAGATACTTTTACATTTACCTTTTTATTGTTTGGAAGAGTAAGCTTTGCATAACTATTCTTTTTTAATTTAAGTAGTTTTGCAAGCTTTTCTGATACTATAATTCCGTCGTCATCCATTTTAATATCTTTTTTAGTTTTTCTTTGTCTAAGCGTTATATAATCGTTTATCTTTTCTTTGTTTTCGGGAACAATGATGTTAGAATTTTCACTTTTTTTATTATTTTTCAATAAAACGTTAGATTTATAAACGTAAGTTATTTTCTTTATTTCATTTTCATCTAATATTTTTTCTTCTAAAACTTTCTTATCATTATTTGAAGCATTATTATTTATGCTAATTATCATGTCATATTTATCTATTTTATTATACTGGTTATCAGCTACTTTCATAACGGAGTCTTTTATTCCAAATGAAGCAAGTATTAATGCGGTAGAACCACAAATACCAATTACAGTCATAAATAATCTTTTTTTGTATCTAAATATGTTTCTTAAAGTAATCTTGTTTAGGAAACTTAAACTATTCCAGATTTTATCTATTTTTTCTAGGAATATTCTTTTTCCTTTTTTAGGAGCCTCTGGTCTCATAAGTTCTGCTGGTGTTTTACTAGTATCTTTAAGGAAGACTAGTATTGTTGCTAAAACGGTAGATAAAATTGAAAAAACTAAAGAAAATAGGGCATAGTTAATTTGCATAGTAGCATTTATACTTGGCATATCGTAAAAGATATTGTAGCAATAACCAACAAGCATAGGAATTAACTTATAGAACAAAATAGTTCCTATTATGCTTCCTAAAATACTTGCTAAAAGCGCATATAAAACGTATTTAAAGATAACTGATGATTTACTATAACCAATTGCTCTTAAAGTCCCCATTTGACTTCTTTCTTCATCTACCATACGTGTCATAGTAGTTAAGCTAACTAAAGCCGCAACTAAGAAGAACATTAAAGGGAAGACCTTAGCTATGTTTTCTATTCTTTCTGTTTCAAGCTTGTATTCATAAAATCCGGCAACTTCACTTCGTTTTATAGAATATGCTAAAACGTCTTTTATTTTTGATAACTCATCTTCTTTTTCCTTTAGTTCACTGCTTACTTCCTTAATTGACGTATTAAGTTCGTCACTAGGTAAGTCCGTACTATTAAGTCTATTTAAATTATCTTTTAATTCATTTATGTCACTTTCAAGAACACTTACGTTTCTTTTGTGAGTTTCTTTAGCACCCTTTAAAATTTCTTCGTTAACTAATGATTTATACTTATTAATAAAACTATCATACTTTTTACTATAGGTGTCATACTTATTAGCGCCCTTAATTGTTACATATCCTTCTGTATATAAATCAGATGCAAAATCGCCTTCACTTAAATACATAAAATAATCTACTTTTCCGTTTTTTAAATTACTAGTTCCTCTGTCTTTTGAAGAGTAGTAGCTGCTTCTTACAACACCTACTATTTTTATTTTTTTAGCGCGAAGACCATTTTCATCTTCTGGTTTTAGTGTAACTAAATCATCAAGTGATAAATTATTATCAGTTAAAAACTTTTCTTCAACTAATCCTTCATTGATGGTTTTAGGATACCTTCCTTTAAGTAAGGTTAAATGATTTATATAATCATCACTTTTTAAGTCTCTATCTTCATTTATACTATTTAACTTAATTACGTAATCGGAGTTATTAATCGTTGTTATAACGTCTAATGTTTTTGATAGAAAAACTCCTTTAACACCATCCACTTGTTTTAAAGAGTAGTAGTCATTTTTTGAAAATCCAGATGATGAAACTACCTTTAGGTCAAATAAATTAGTTTCCTTATAATATGCTTTTGCAGTTTCTTTCATGTCCTTTGGAGTAGATTTAAGGCCTACATAAAAGCCTGTTCCGATAACTATTATTAATAATAATGAAATAAACTTTTTTTTATTAAGTGATATTTCTCTTAAAGCGTCCTTTAATATACTTTTTTTCTTTACCATTTTAAATCACCTACAGCCTTAGGTTTTTTATTTATTTTAACGCTTGATACACTTCCGTTTTTAAAGGTAATAACTTTGTTTGCCATAGGTGCTATTGCATTGTTATGAGTTATTATAACGACTGTCATTTTTTCTTTTTTCGCCATGTTTTGCAATAATTTTAATATTTGCTTGCCGGTTTTATAATCAAGTGCACCAGTAGGCTCATCGCATAAAAGTAATTTAGGCCTTTTAGCAACTCCTCTTGCAATTGCAACACGTTGTTGTTCTCCTCCAGATAATTCAGAAGGAAAGTTATCCATTCTTTTTGTTAATCCAACCTTTTTTATAACGCTTATAGCATCCATTGGATTTTTACATATTTGTGTTGCCAGTTCAACGTTTTCTTTAGCGGTTAGATTTTGTACTAAATTATAAAATTGAAATACGAATCCAACGTCTTCACGTCTGTATTTAATTAGTTTTCTCTCCTTTAATTCAGTTATGTTAACACCGTCTACAATTACGCTTCCACTTGATGCTTTATCTATTCCACCTAATATGTTTAAACAAGTTGTTTTACCCGCTCCGGAAGGCCCTAAAATAATGGCAAGTTCACCTTTTTCTATCTCAAATGATGCTTTTTTAAGCGCTTTTACTATAACATCTTCATTACCATAATTTTTACATACGTTTTTAAATTCTATATAAGCCATAAAAACCCTCCTTTTCCAGATATTATATTACATTTTAGAAGGTTAAATGTCAACTCAAGTTAAAATATTATTTTATTTTTTTTAAACAAATGTTATAATAAATTTATAAGATAGGAAAGAAAGTATAATTATGGGGTGAAAATTATGGAAGATAAAGATTTTGAAACATTAGAAGATTTAGATATTAATGATGAAAATACTAAGGAAGAAGAAACGAGCGAGGATGTTAACGTAATAAAAGAACAGAAGATAGATGACATTCCAAAAGAAGTTAAAGTAGATGTTCTTCCAAACGAAATAGGAAGAGTAAAAGACGTTGGAATAGATAATGTAAATATAGTTGTAACATCTAATTTAGCTTATGAAAAAAACTTGATTGATCATCATGTAATATTTGAAACAAATTCTAACCAAAAAATAGTTGGAACGGTAATTAGTTTAAATAGTGAAATTGGAAGCATTAAATTAATAGGAGAAATAAATGGTCCTAGATTTATTCCGGGTGTACTTGTAAAACCATCCATTGGGAACGTTTGTTTTGTTGCAACAGATGAAGAAGTAAGATTAATAATATCAGGAGATCAAAACAACTTTATGAAAAGGGTATTGATTGGTAATATGCCACTTTATAACAATACTCCTGCGTATGTATCTACAAATACGTTCTTCAGTAATCATTTTGCAATTTTTGGAAATACCGGTTCAGGTAAATCATGTGGTGTTGCAAGATTATTTCAAAATATATTCTTTAATAGTCCTCAGACCCCAAGAAATGCGTGCATATTTATATTTGATGCTTACGGAGAATATGAAAGTGCTTTATCAGTTCAAAATAGTCAGGTATTCTTTAAGAAATATTCAACTAACGTAAGACAAAATCCTCAGAATCTAATTAAGTTACCATTATGGCTTTTAGATATTGATGATTTCGCACTTTTACTAGAAGTTGATGATCCAACTCAATTACCTATAATTGAAAAGGCCTTAAGACTAGTTACTATTTTTTCTGGTAGTGATGAAGAAACTAAAATATATAAAAATGATATAATCGCTAAGGCTATACTAGAAGTGCTTTATTCTGGCGGGGCAGCATCACAAATACATGACCAAATATTTGCAATATTAACTTCATTTAACACTGAGGATTTAAACCTTGAAACTCCTATTGTACAACCTGGTTATACTAGAAGTTTAAGACAGTGTTTAATAATTGATAAGGAAGGTAAGATAGGTGAAATGCAGCTTGTAACAGAGTTTATTAAAAAGTTCATTAATCCTGATTTAAAATTAGAACTTCCTGATGGAACAATACCATTTACCTTGGAAAACTTAAGAGATGCATTTGATTTTGCTCTTATTTCTGAAGGAACACTAAAAAGTGATAAGATGTATGATAAAGCAAACGTACTTAAGGTAAGACTTGATTCTCTTATTAAGGGTGAGTATGCCCAGTATTTTAAGATGGATAAGTATGTTGATAAAAATACGTTTATAAAAGAGCTTATTACCGCTTCTAATGGAGGAAGAGCACAAATTATAAATATAAACATAAGCTATTTGGATGACAGACTTGCAAAGACAATATGTAAGATATATGCAAAGTTATTGTTTGATTTTACTTCTAAACTTCAGCAGAGAGGATCGTTCCCTGTCCACTTGATATTAGAAGAAGCACACAGATACGTACAGCAAGACTCAGATACAAAGATTTTAGGATATAATATTTTTGATAGAATCGCTAAAGAAGGAAGAAAGTATGGTGTTTTATTAGGCCTTATATCACAAAGACCTTCAGAGATGAGCGAAACTGTATTATCACAGTGTTCTAACTTCTTAATATTTAAGATGCAACACCCTAAAGATGTATCATTTATAAGACAAATGGTTCCTTTTATAACCGATGAAATAGTTGAGAAGATGAAAGGGTTGCAACCTGGTACTTGCGTTGTATTTGGTTCTGCATTTAAGCTTCCAACCATCGTTAAAATGGAAATGCCATATCCACAACCAATGAGCCAAAACGTTGATGTTTCAAGATTGTGGTATTAAAAGCATAATATAAAAGTAACATAAAAATATCAGAAAAATATTTTCTGGTTTTTTTTTTACCAAAATATGACAATTTTTTCAACAATTTCTATTAAAGTCTTGACGGGGGGGGGTATTTGATACTATTAACATAGTAAAAGGTAGGCAAATGGTATGTCTTTTACTTTATCCACAAACTCTGAACTTGGGAGGCGTATACATGAACAAATTGCTTATATCAGTTGAGGTTCCTTCAATTGAACAAAACTTTGATTTGTTTATTCCTATTAATAAGAAAATGGGTACTATTAAACAATATATTACAAAAAGTATTCGTGAGTTATCAGTGGGAGTATTAAAAGATAAAAACTATTTATTTTTTGATATTGATACTGGAGTTAAATATGGAAATAATGTATACGTGAAGGATAGCGGAATAAAAAACGGGACAAGAATAATTATGGTTTAATGGGAGGTGAAAAAAATGGCAATGACTAGTTTAAACGTTGATTATGAAAAAACTAGAACAACTGGTAGAAATATTCAAAATTATGCTGGAGATTTTAAAACTTTATTAGGAGAAATTCAAAATCTTAACGATAATTTAAAAAATTGCTGGACTGGTAATGACGCAACAAAATATACAAGCACAATATCAGAACAAGCACAAGTGATGAATAAACTTCAAGTTACAATCCAAGAAATGGGTGAGTATCTAGTTACTGTAGGAAACGAATATGAAAAAGCAATGCAAGATAACACAATAAAATAAGGAGGAAATAGTAATGATTTCAGGATTATCGTATGGTGAAATAAATAGTATAGCAGATCAGTTAAAAAGCAAGGCTGATAGTATGAATAATCTACTAGAACAATCTATTAAAACTGAAATGAATAAAGTAGGTACTGATGGTGTTTGGAGTGGAAATGCTGCAGAACAAGCTAAAGCTGAATTTAATGCATTAGCACAAAAATTTCATTTATTTTATGAAGCTATTACAGATTGTTCAGCATATCTTAAGAGAATGGTTGAAAGATATCAATCAGTTGATACTGCTGTTCAAAATGCAATTGAAAGATAAGTTAAGGGCTCTGTAAAAGCTCTTTGACAAAAAAATGTTATTTATTTATAGCATTTTTTTGTGAGGGAGATGTGTTATGAAAATAGTTGCTTCAAGTAGTATATCATTGGATGCGAATAATATTGGAATGTATGTGCAAAAAATTTCGTCAGATATTACGCAAATGAAAACGTTAATTAATGCTGTTCCTTCATCTTGGAGTGGGAAAGATTCGACGGCATTTATCGAAAAATATAGGGAAGTTTTTTATAAATTGGATGATTTTGAAAAAAGTTTAAGAGATTATCAAAAGTATTTGACTCAGGTAAGAACTGTTTTTGATTCATTAAATGAGGCTTACGATAAAAGAATAAACACTGATTAGAAGGTGAAATTATGCAAATAGATTACGATACAATGATGTTGATTTATGAAAACTTAAACAGTCTTACAAAAGATTTAATTGAAAATGTTAATGAAGTTAAATACATTATAAATAAAATGGATAATAAGGATCATTGGGATGGTAACGGATTTGAGACTTATAGGAAAAAATTCAATGATTTATCAAACAACTTTGGTGATTATGTAAATGTTATTTACAGTATTAATAACAGGATTAAATCATCAATAGATCGTTATAAGGCCGTTGATTCAGCAATGCAAAATGCAATCACACAGGTAAGGTAGGTGTAATATGTCATATGACAAAATAAATTATAGAAAATTAAAATCCGCGTTTAATTCTATAGATAATATTAGTGGTAATAAGGTTACTAATTTAAAAAGTAATATTTCAAAATCAGAATGGGATAGTCCGATTTGCAGCAGAGTTAAAACTGCTATGGGAACATTAGAAAAAGAATATTCAAATCTGGAAAAAAAAATAAATAATTATAAAAAAAGTTTATCCTATATAAAGGATTATCAAAATGCCAAGGAAAAATATGAAGATTACAATGACAAAGAAACGCAAAATTACAACAAATATTTAGAATGGAAAAAGACGTATGATAATACACCGGACGATAATGCTTTAAAGCCAGGTTATAAATTACAGGTAAATTATTATTACGAAAGATATTGTAGTTATAAAGATAAAAAAGAAGATGCTAAAAGATCGATGAAATCAGCAGAAAATAGTATAAAAACATATATAAAATAGGAGGAAAAAATGAATAATAAATACGAAAAATTTTTACCAATAGGAACAGTTGTACTGCTTAAAGGGGCTAAGAAAAGATTAATGATAACTGGTTTTTGTTCTTATGATTTAGCTGATAAAACAAAAGCTTATGATTACACTGGTTGCTTATACCCCGAAGGTATAATTACAAGCAAGGAAACGGCTTTGTTTAATCATAATCAAATAGAAAAAATATATTTTTTAGGATATTCAGATCAAGAGGAAAAAAACTTTAAAGTAAAACTTATTCAAGAATTAAAAAAGTTATTACAACAACAAAACAATACTAATAAATAATAATAAACAAAGAAAGGAAAACTTATTATGGCAGTATATAATGTAGAAAAAATAAGTAGTTGGCTTGATAAGTTTTCCAATGCGAAAACGGCCTATAATAAAGATTATTCAAAATATAAAGGTACGTACATATATACAACTACTGAATCAACTGTGAATAGAATAAAACAAGATTTAAGTAAAAATTATGATAGGATTCAAAAAATATACAAAAATATATATAATCAATGGAATAATTATTTAAATGATTTAAAAGCCACTGATAATTATTTGGCTGGTGCTGGCTCATCAGGCGCTATTAAGGCCTCATCTGTATCAAGCAGATTATCTAAACTTCCTAAACTAAAAGAATATCATGCTGGGGCTTATGAAAAATTATCAGCGGTAAATGCTAAGCTTGGAACAATAAAAACGGTAGGTTGGACAGATGGTAAAACGATAGATGAAAATCTTTCAAATGTTATAGATAAGACAGGAGCTACTATTTCTGTTGCAACTATGTCTGTTTTGGAAGGTGTTGGAATTTTTGCGGAAGGATTAGTTGATTGTGCTGCACTTGTTGTAGGTGGTGTTGGTACAGCGTTAAATTATACTTATGGTTTTTTTGCTAATGATCTTGATACTTCCGATGAATTAAACGAGTTAATGTGGAAAGATGTAAGAGCGTTTGTCTCAAAAGAACATGTTAAATCAGCTTTTGATTCGTTTTACGAAAAGACTGATGTTGGTAAGTCTATGAAAGAAAACGCAATTGGATTTGATACCGTAAGATCTGTTGGTAATGAAGTCGGTGAAGTAGTTGGTGCTGTTACTGTTTCTGCATTAACCGGTGGTGTTGTAAATCCAGCTGTACTTTATGGAGCATCTAAAGTAGGAAACCATACAGAAGAGAATTGGCAAGATGAAAGTACTTCAACGGCAGCGGGGTTAGTTAAAGGCGTATTTCAAGGAGTAGGAGATGGAGTTTTTTTTGCTATTGGGTTGAAGGGCGATAAGGTAATGAAAACAGCGGTTACTGAGGCTGTAAAGCAAGGTGGCAAACAGACATTTAAAAAGGTTGCTATTTTAGGTGTGAAAACATTGTTTGAATGTGGTTGCTCTGTTGCGCAAGATGGATCTAATATTCTTATAAATACGCTTTTTTCTGGTGATACCGTCAAAACGCAAGATGGTGAAGTTGTTAAATTAGATACTTTTGGTGATAAACTAAATTATTATTACGAGCAAGCAGGCGGCAAGGAAGGATTAATGACTTCGATGGCAACGGCTGGTGTATTATCATTTATGTCTGATACTGTAGATATAAGTAAGATAGGCAAAAGCATAGATACAAATACTGCCATAAAAAATGCTGATATAAGTGCTAACAATATGAAAAATACGATAGAAGGTATAAATCCAAAAAACATTGAAGCCTCTGTAAATCCTATGAAATCAGACATAAATTTAGACTATCTTAGAAAAGAATATGATGATTTAATTAATTGGAAAAATTCGGATGAAGGATTATATAGTAAACGTCTTAATGAGGTATACGGTGACCGCTATGGTAATAATAGTAGATATAAGAGAAATATGGATAGACTAAAAGAGTTAGAAGATATATTTAGTAAGAATACAAATAGTTCACCCAGTGAAATTAATGTAGGAGCGAGTAAAGCTGAAGTGGATGAATTGTATAGGTTTAACAACGAAAAATATAAAAATATTCCCGGCTATGAGAATTATTATGATTTGCAGCGAATACAAAGAAATAAGAATAATTTAGACAGAGCAAGTGAAATATTAAATAATTGGGGTAAAAATCAAGGAGTAGATAATTATGCGGAACAAGCACTGCGTAAATATGCAGATACAGGTAGTGCCTATAATGTAAATGGTACTCCGTATATTACCAGTAGTAATGGAGTTAGACAATATATTGAATCTTTAGATCCACAAGATGTATCATTTTATTTAAAAAATAAAACTTTAGGATCCAGTAGTAATGATCAATTGTATAATTTTTTTAGAAACAATGGTTCTTCAATAAATTCAACTTACGGAGTTAATCAAGGTGGAATAAAAGAATTATGCAGGTATTATTTAAATGGAAGAGAATATACTTATAAAAGTGCTAGAAATATAATAAACAATGCCATGGAAAATGGAGAAGTGCTTCCGAGATTTCAAAAACAAGCTACACAGGAATACTTTACATTAAAAAATAAATTAATTTTAAAAGGAATGACAAATGAACAAGCATCAATAATATTATCTAGCCTTGATGATGTTGGTGCTTGCAGTTACGCTGCTAAAGCAAATTCTATTTTTTATCAATTTTCAAATAATCCAGAACTTTTTCAACAAAAATTTGGTTTTCCAATGTATAAAGTTGATAGTAATGGGGTTAAGACTTTTAATTCTAATGAATTAATATTAGATATGTATATTTATGCAAATGATACTGCAAATGGTGGAAATTTGTTTACAAAAAATATTTATAATAATTCATATAATTTTTCTTGTGATAATAGAATTGATGTTTTTGGAAGAAGAATGCTTGATACACAACGGCAAATATATATGTCAACTTCAAATGGGTCAAATGTTCCTACATTAAATGGTTACTTAAATTCAAAAGGTTTGAATTTTGAAAGTTATAATTTGATTACTAATAAAGGTTATAATATATTAAATAATCAAGAATTTAATGCTTATATTAATGCAATAGATACTAGTATAGCAGAAGGAAAATCGGTGCAATTAAATATTTTTTCAAATGGTAATGAAATAAGAATGTTATCTATGGATAATAGAGTATATCCAGATAGTTCTACTAGAACATGGGGAGAAGGTGGCGGACATGCTGTATTTATTACTGGAAGAAATATACAAGGTTTTACTGTTAGTTCTTGGGGAAAAGAATATTTAATACCATACTCTGATTTGCAAAACGGAGGATATTTTAATATAATGATAGATAATGTTAGTTAAATAATTTTAATTTGATAGGAGATATTTATTATGAATGAAATTGATAACTATAAGTATATATTTTTTAAAAGTTTGTATACTATTTTGGGATTAAGTGATATAGAAAAGGAAATTTCTAATCAAAAAATTTTTCCTTTAGAAATTGTAGAAAATGACGAATATGACGTAATATCTAATTATTTTTTTCTGTTAAATGAAATTAATATCAATAAATTAAATGAACAAGAATTACAACAGTTTTATGATATCTTTTCTAAAAAAGTAAAACAAATGACAGAGGATGATTATAAAAAGGCGGAATTATTCATAAAAAAAACGTATCAAAAATTATTTTTTGATAATATTGATCAAAAATTTGTATATTATGGCCCAATTAATATGGAATATGCAAGTCCGTCCGATGCTATAACATTAGGATTATATTATGATGCATCCAATGATGATGATTTTGAAAAGGAAAATAAACTTAATGAAATTATTAATTATATACAATTTCAAGTTGCAAAAAAAGTGAATATAAAAGTTGCAGTAATACTTTATAATCAATTAACTTTAGATAATTATAATAGTAATTTATTAAATAGTAAATAAATTAATTTAGGAGAATAAAAAAATGAGGGTACAATTAATAAAAAATGATAGGATAAGAAGTTTAAATATTCCAGATGTTCCATCTGGAAACTTTTGGGTTACTGACTATGATGAAAGTGGTAAAGAAGTTAACTTACTTAATATAACTGAAGAAGATGGTGTTTGGAAGTTAATTAGTAACCAAGAATTTTACTGTGAGCTTAATAGTGTTTATGTTGCGGCAGCAGAACTAAAAAATTATACTTTTTATACTATAAAAAAAGCTTCTACTGATGAATCAATGCTTGTTTATATTTCTCCCTCTAGTGATGATACTTCATGCGATTATTATATTAGTCCTAATGATGTAAAAGAAATATTAATTGGTAGTAAACAAGGATGTAATATACAGTTTAATATATTAGATAGTGAGCACGCTAAACTTGTTTTTGAAAATGGTAAATATGTTTTGTATTCAATTAGTAAAAGATATGGAACATATGTTAATAATTTGAGGGTGTTTGGAAAAAAGGCTCTTGAATATGGTGATGTTATTTTCTTAAATGGACTTAAAATTGTATTTATGAAATATCAATTTAATGCTAAGATAAATATATACTATTATGGAAATAGTCTTTTTGTAAATGGACTTACTTCTGCAAGTTATGATACTGTTGAAGAAGATTTTATTGAAGATAAAGAAGATTTAGATATGAAATGGTATAAGGATAGTGATTATTTTCATAAAACACCTCGTTTTGTATCCGAGATAAAAGAAAAAGAAATAAAAATAGATGTTCCACCGGCTAAAGAACAAGAAAATGAAATGCCTGTTATTTTAACTATTGGTCCAATGCTTACCATGAGTATGTCATCAATGGTTATGGCTTTTACTTCTATTGCTAATTTAAGAAATGGTGGTGCATCATTATCTTCTGCGATGCCTTCAATTGTTATGTCTGTTGCGATGATTTTATCAACTCTTTTATGGCCTACTATTACACGTAAATTTGAGGATAAAAGAAGAAAGAAAAAAGAAAAAGAAAGAATAGATAAATATACTAAATATATTGATGGAAAAAGAAAAGATATTCAAAATGAACTTATAAATCAAACTAATATACTAAAGGGAAATTATCCAACACTTATAGAATGTAACAAACTTATTATGGAAAAAAATCCCATTCTTTGGCAAAAAAGAATAGAAGATGAAGACTTTTTGAAAGTTAGTCTAGGATTTGGAAATTATCCTATGAAGCTTAAGTTAACATATCCTGAAGAACAATTTACGATGGAAGAAGATGAACTAAAAAAAATATCTGATAAATTAGGAAGAGAACCTAAAATACTTCAAAATGTGCCAGTACCATATTCATTTATGGATAATCATATATCTGGTATTATTGGAAAGTATGAAGATAGAAGTGACTATTTAAAAAAACTTATATTGCAATTGATAACATTTCATAGTTATATAGATTTGAAGATAGTAATATTAACTGATAATGATAAAAAAAGTGCATGGAAGGATATAAAAAATTTACCATATTCGTTTACTGATGATAGAAAGCTTAGATTATTTGCTTCTAAAAATGAAGAGTATGGGGTTGTTTGTTCTTATCTAGAAAAGGTATTTAATTTAAGGTGTGATGTTAATCAAAGGGAAGTTAATCCTCATAATTTTAATAAGATTTTTCTAATTATAACTGATTCTTTTAAAATGGTTAGAAATCAAGATTTTATTGAAAGATTGCTTAAGGAAAAATCTAATTATGGTTTTAGCTTAATAATTTCAAATGATAATATTGCTACTCTTCCAGAACAATGTAAATCATTTATAAATGTAAATTCTACTAATGGTAATGCAATAAAAAATGTCGTAAATGAAGATAAACATGACTTTATAATAGATATCAATAATGGTATTAATTATAATGAGTGCTTTAAAATTCTTTCTAATATACCTATTGAAACTACAGATAACTCATCTGCTAAAATACCAGATAGGGTAGGCTTTTTAGAGATGTATGATGTAGGTCGCGTAGAACAATTAAATTCTCTTAATAGATGGAAGAATAGTAATCCAATGGAAACTCTTCAAACTCCTGTTGGTTATGGTAAAAATAGTGAACTACAATATATTGATTTACATGAAAAATATCATGGACCTCATGGACTTATCGCTGGTATGACGGGTAGTGGTAAATCAGAGTTTATCATAAGCTATATATTATCACTTGCTGTTAATTATAGTCCATTAGAAGTACAATTTATTTTAATTGACTATAAAGGTGGTGGTCTTGCTGGTGCATTTGAAAATGCTAATTCTGGAAAAAAACTTCCGCATCTAGTTGGAACAATAACTAACTTAGATGCAAGTGAAATAAAAAGAAGTATTTCATCGATTGAAAGCGAGCTTAAAAGAAGACAACGTTACTTTAATGTTGCAAGAGATAAAAACGGAGAATCAACAGTTGATATATATAAGTATCAAAGATTATATCGTGAAGGAAAAGTGGAAGAGCCTATTTCACATTTATTCATTATAAGTGATGAATTTGCAGAACTTAAAACGCAACAGCCAGAATTTATGGATCAGCTTATTTCAACGGCACGTATAGGTCGTTCTTTAGGAGTTCATCTTATCTTGGCAACACAAAAGCCAAGTGGTGTAGTAGATCCACAGATATGGTCTAACACGAGGTTTAGGGTATGTTTAAGGGTTCAAGATAAAGATGATTCAAATGAGGTAATTAAATGTCCTGATGCCGCATTTTTAAAGCAAACGGGTAGATTTTATTTTCAAGTTGGATATAATGAAGTATTTACCCTTGGACAAGCTGCTTGGGCTGGTGGCAAATACATTCCAAAAGAAAAGACAAAAAAACAAATTGATACATCAATAAGCTTTATTAATAATGTGGGTCAAGTAATAAGGAACGTAGAAACCAGAGAGAAAAAGGCTAATGTAGAAAATAAGAAATATGGTGAGGAATTATCTAATGTTGTAAATTACTTATCTGATATAGCCCTAGGAGAAAATATTAAGTCAAAACCGTTATGGCTAGATAAAATACCAAATTTTATTAAAATATCTAAATTAATTGAAAAATATAATTATAAATCAAAACCAGGAATAATAGATATTCCAGTAGGCGAGTATGATGTTCCGGAACAACAAAAACAAAATTTGCTTACCGTACCTATAAGTTCAAAAGGAAATGCAATTATATATGGTGCTCCAGGCTCCGGTAAAGAAAACTTTATTATGACACTAATTTATGAATCAATGAATTTATATACACCAGGAGACATCAATTTTTACATAATGGATTTTGGAGCGGAAATATTAAAAGTATTTAAGGGGTCACCTTATGTTGGAGACATTATTCAAATAGATGAAGAGGAAAAAATTATTAACTTATACAAAATGTTAAACAATATGATGGAACAAAGAAAAAATCTATTTTCTAATTATGGTGGAAATTTCTTTAATTATAATGCAAAAAGTGCTAGTAAAGTTCCAACAATCATTATTATTTTAAATAATTTCGAAGCATATCAGGACACATATGAACAATATGAAGATACATTAAATATCCTTACCCGTGAATGCTCAAAATATGGTATATATTTTATTGCTACATGTAATACACCAAATGGTATGAGATTTAAGTTGAAACAAAACTTTTCGCAAATCTATTGTTTGCAGCAAAATAATGAAGATGATTATTCTACAATTTTAGGTAATATAAATAAAAGTTATCCGTCTAAGTTATTTGGAAGAGGTATTATAAAACAAGAAAATGTTTATGAGTTTCAAACAGCATCAATTGATACACAGGATAAAACAAATGAACTTATAGAAAATAAAATAAAAGAAGACAAATCAAGGTATAAATTAAAAGCTAAAAGTGTTCCAATACTTCCTTCTATTGTTAATTATGAATCTATAGAAGATAGTTTAAATAATAATTCTATGGATGTTATTATTGGTATTGAAAAGAAAAGCTTGGATGTGTCATATTATGACTTTAGCAAGAGTTTATTAAATATTATAACTGCTAATGAACCATCCGTTATGAATGATTTTACTAATGCTTTTATTAATCAATTGAAACAAAAGAATACCTTTAAAACAATGGTTTTGGATGCTGGTGATATTGACATATATGAAGCTACTAAAAATGGAATTATATATGAAGAAAATGATTTTAACGGATTCTTAGAAAAAATATTAAACTATGAAACAGAATGCTATGATTTATATGTGAAAAATAATTACAATCCAGCAGTTTTAGCTAATCAAAAGAAGATCTTAATTATAATAAGCGGTATAGAAGAATTTAAAAATAAATTATCTATGGAAAATCAAAATAAGTTAAATGATTTCTTTACAAAATCAAAAAATCTTGGAATAATTAATTATCTAATTATTGATAGTGTTGATAATGTTAAAAAGTTCGAATATGAATCTTGGTTTAAGGATTCGGTTAATTTATCAGATGGAATATGGATTGGTGATGGTATAAATGATCAATTTACACTTAAAGTTTCCGTTAGAACTGATGAAGTAAGAGAATCTGTTGATGATGATTTTTGCTTTGTGCTTAAACGAGGAAAACCAGTTCTTGTTAAATATGTAAGAGGGTTTGAAACTAAATTGGATAGTGAAGATGAAATGTTAGAAATAGATTAAGTAAAGAATAAAATCTTTACTTTTTCTTTATTCATTTTTCTAAATG
>ERZ1034687.1018-NODE-1018-length-16025-cov-16.942267_pt1 | contig 16025 bp, 28 predicted proteins | sample MGYA00520704_ERZ1034687 | MGnify/ENA primary metagenome ERZ1034687 (study PRJEB33766, sample SAMN09781762) | gut metagenome | biome: gut microbiome | host: Homo sapiens | place: Madagascar | study: EMG produced TPA metagenomics assembly of the PRJNA485056 data...
CTTTTGTAGTGAAGCATACATCATTGGATATATATTCTTATAAACTATTATAGAAAATAATTGTTTGTCATCTAAACAATCATTATTTAATGAATTTTTATATATTATAAATTCTAATTACCCTTAAAAACTCTGTTAAATGAAATCAAATTTACCGCCAGTATTGGTAATGTTACGACCTAAAGACGCAAGCCACATACTAGAACAACAGTCATCGTTAGAACCAACCGATTCAAGTCCACCCTTATCGGTGAAAGCAACAGAACCTAATTGTTCAAAGATAATATCCTTAATATCTTGAGAATACTTATCTCCATAAGGAATATGCATCAATCCTCTTTCAAATAATACCGATATTTGCATCCAACCTTTTGACAAATCATTCTTTTCAGCTCCAGTATTATGAGGAACAACTGGCATTCCATACTTAGTGGCACCTTCAGTAAATATTTGCTGAAATACGTTACTCTCAAATACCATGACGTCTGGTCTAAATCTAACATTTATACCCTTCAATATTTGTAACTGCTCATCATATGTTTTACCCTTACCTAATTTCATATTCAATAGCCACATTCCGTTATCTTCATCTATTCCAAAAGTAGAAAAACAAAAATAATCGGCTCCAACATTAGCAGAAATAGAAAAGTCACAACCAGTAACGACTTTAGCAAACCTAATAGGAAAATCATCCCTACTAGATACCAAAGTATAATTCTCCATTCTCACCAATCCTCGCTTTAATATTGAAAGTGGGAAAATAGAAGAATCGGAAACAATTGGACGACATAAGTTCTCTCTACTGAATATTATATTACCTTGTGTATTCTTCTTATCAAGCAAATCTCGGAATGACCAACGTTGCGGCCAAAGAATCCTTCCGTCAGGGAAAATAGCAGGATATTCAATAACAAACCAACCCTTCTTAGTTTTCAAATCTCCATAAAGGTCATTTGCGTGAAATGGAGTTCCAACGACAATAATCTGACCACCTGGAACCAACATGTTCATAATAACGGAATGAAAATAATCTATACTCTTCTGTCTTTGTAATTGAGAGTATATTACATTATCTTTCAATCCGTCATCTACGATAATCCAATAAGGGTGGGCACCACGCACAGAACTTCCAAAACCCTTTCCTGTAAGACGTGCTCCATTTTTACAAACTATATTCGTACTAGCCCAAGCACCCTCCTTAGTATTTGCCGGCATTAATCTTTCTCTCAATGTATCATTGCCCTCAATAGTTCCCTTTAGAATCTCTATAAGGTCAACGGCTTGTTGAAGAGAAAAAGAAAATAAAAATCCTCTATTGCTATTACTCTTACTAGGTCTTTTACTAAACTGTTGAACCTTTGGCGGTGAATATCTATACAGCTGCCATATTGCGTAAGCATTGGAGAAATAGTATGATTTTCCATGGTCACGAGCAGCCTCAATACAAAGTTTGTTATGATGGTGTACTAAATCTCCCCACTCTAGGTGATGCCAAGACATTTGAAAATCGGGCATCACACTTGTTATAAAATACGTAATGTTATTACAACGCAATATCTCTTCTACGTTCTCAGATAAATGCTCTGGATATTTAGGCATGAAATCAATATCTCTGTTTCCTGTATAAAGAGTTGAATAAATATCTTCATACATTCCGCTTAGAATCTTATCTATATCATTACCACCTCCTTCAAATATCTCTATAAGGGCACGGTCATCTAATGTTTCAATGATTTCATCTGCCGTTCTAAGACATTCAACGGCATGAAGCGGTGAAACATTAAATAACGATTTAATACCAGTAACTTCTATTCTTTTTAAATTTTCATCTTTTAACATAGAAATTTCTTGTTTAAATGAAAGTTGGAGCAATAGATACAATTTCATCGCATCTACGCTCCAACGATACAAAATATGAACTAGAAGATTATTTTTTCAATTACTTTCTTTCGCAATTCTTCTTTTGCTTCAATAACGTTATCATCCTTAAATGTTGAAAGATAACGAACTATATCTTGATTTGCAAGAACTATATCGTTGATAATATCTACCATGATACTTGCTCTGATAATCTCTTTTGAGAAACAGAACTTAAACTGATATTTCTTATTGTTTACAAATTCTACAAAACCGAATAACTTGAAAAGGTCTAATAATTCTCCAAGAGACTTATTTGTTAAGTTGGTACGTTTTACAACTTCCGACTTTGTAAAAACTCTATCATCAGCATCATTCATATTAGAATTATGAGTCAATAAATTCCAAAATGAAATTGCCTTTAATTCCGTTTCTTTCCTATTCTCTTCATTATTGAGAAAATCTTCTACTGAAACAGCTTTGTTTTCTTCCTTAGCAAGTTCTTTTACATAGTTCTCTATAACTTTATTTCCCAGTCGCTTAACGTGCTTAGAACGCTTGTTAGCCACCTCTTCAATCTCTTTAGCTACAGCGTCATCTACTACAGCATAAAGTAATACATCATTCTTATTTTTCATTTCTTTTTACAATTTGTATGATACCTTATATTATACCTGTTGTAAATGGCGGACAACCAAGGTGTATCTTCACCCTTACGTTCCAATTCCGAAATAAAGGCTCTAATTACAGGTATTGATTTTATCTTTGGAACGGAACCACCCTTTATATGAAACTTCTGAGTGGCAATTGCTATACCAGCATTTAATGCTTCATTATAGACAACCGCTTCATTACCTCCTCCCATGACATATACATAAGCTAATAATTTTGCAGCAAAGTTCATCGACATCATTGAACTTCCTACGGAATTAAATGCCTCTTCAAGTTGCTGCGCTAATTTAAAAGTTTCGGCACTCATATCTATTTTCCTCCGCACTTAAATTCAAAAAATTCTTGACCTCTTGCTCTACGTTCTTCCTCTACTGAATCAGCCGTTCCTCGTTTACTTCTTAGTTTCTTAACGAACCAACGGAAAAGGTCTGCTGTTGCCTCTACGTCATTCATCGCTCCGTGAGCGTCTGTAAGTTTAATCTTAGCCCTATTACAACACGCAGTAAGGTTTATCTTTTCATTACCAAGTAAACCCCAGGTCATCTTAGCTAAAGTTTCAGTATCAATGAAATTTGGGTGAACTAGTTCATAATAATCTTTTCCACAATAATTATAAGCATATTCTAACATTCCATTATCAAAAGGAATATTATGACCAACTGGAACTATACGATTAGCATCCTTAAATCTACCTTTTGCCTGATACTGTGAATTAAACTCTCGGTGAACATCAACGAAATTATTAATTGTTATTCCGCTCTTAATATCACTCATGCTAACCATTGTATGCGCTAAAGCATCTTTTGTTATAACAAGGTCATTATAAGGCTTAATAAAAGTTTCAAACCTATCTACTTCCTTTAATGTCTTATAATCTAATACTACACAAGCAAATTGAGTGATTGGATTTTTCTTTGGGTCTAAACCTCCAGTTTCTGTATCGTAAACTTCATAAAAACTTTGTATCATAATCTCTTCTAATTCATTAATATTATACGATAATAAACGTTGAAAGGCACGTTCAATCTCTAATAGCCAAACGAGATTAAACGTGCCCAATAACCATTATTTAATATTCTATCAAAAGCAAACCACTCAGTGCAATTTATACCACCATATGAGGCAGTTCTTTCTGATGTACTCTACGCTGCAATCTGAAAAGTCATCTAAGTAGATTACAACATATATGAGCACTCTGGCTATTCTATTTTTAATTACGTTATGAGTTGGGTTGCTTATACTTCGCTCATCGTATCTGATAGCAAACTCCCTTGCCGACCAGACCAATAGATAAACAAACAATACAAGTATTACCAATAATATCATATAATCTATTCTTCTTTCTTTTCCTCATCTGAAGATTCATCTTTCTCCGAACCCTCTTCTTCATTGTCTTTACTCTTTGAAGAGTCATCTTCTTGATGTGCATCCTCTTCGTTCTTCTTTTCTTCTTCGGCTTCAATCTCTAAGATTGCCTTACGAACCAAACAATCGTCTTTATGCTCGCACTTTTCGCAATCATTAAGATTTACTGTTCCTAACAGTTCAAGATGTTTAGCACTATCTTCACGAACTTTCTTCAAACAAGAATTGAAACCTGCAGCGAATGCCTCCCTCAATTTCTGCTCAGCTACGGCAGCACCTCTATTAAAGGTATCAGCTAGCAACTTTTCATTATCCTTACGAACATTATCAACGATATTCGTAACTTCTTCTTCAGTAAAAGTATTTGAAAAACCAAATAACTTTCTAGTCTGCTCAATAACTGATTTAACCTTAACCGCTTTATCTACATTTCCTCTACGTTTATAAACGTGTTCAGAATAAATTAAAGCCTGATAAATAACCGCTCTCTGCTCCTTATTAAGGAATGCTTTGAAAGCTAAATTCTTAATGAATCCCATTTCTTATTTACTATTTATTAAATTAAACTGTCTCCATTCTGCCGTCTGTTTGACGGTGAATTTTCCATTCTTATCCTTACGATAAACAACTACATATATCTTTCTAAACGTTGAATCATTAGAACCAACATATTTAGAACTGTGTTGTTCATTTTCGGGTGCTACCTTTACCAATTCTCCTATTACCCAGGGTATTGGAAGATATTTATTCCAAGTCCAATCTTTTACAATATCATTGCATTTCAAGAACTTGGGATATTCCTTTACTTTCTTCGGTGCTATCATATTCTTTATATTTGGTGGACCAGATAGGGCTTGAACCTATGACCTCCAGATTATGAGTCTGTTGCTCTAACCAACTGAGCTACAAGTCCGAATCCAATTAATGGCGCAGAAACCACTCTGATTATTTAGCCTGTTTAGGTAAATTTTAACCACACTTTCATCCTTGAATTAAGGTTGGTCAAACCCCCGTGTCGTCATTAATTATTGTAGAACCAAGGGGAATCGAACCCCTATGCCAAGAATGAAAATCTTGTATCCTAACCAATTAGATGATGGCTCCATTTAGTACACCCTTATTCCATTCTGCAGCAATGGGAATGTACAAGGTCAGTAGGTTGACCAGCCTCCATATTGGTTTATTTAAGAGAACCAACGTTAAACTGTTTTGATTAAACTCTTTCGTGCCCGAAACGAGAATCGAACTCGCACGACCATTTCTGGTCAACAGATTTTAAGTCTGTCGTGTCTTCCAGTTCCACCATTCGGACAACTCAGGAGACTAGTATTTTATTACCAGTCTCCTTTGTTAGGTTATGAACTTAATAACTTTGTCGAATTTTACTCTATAACTTTCTTTACATTTGCCGAAGGTTTAAAGCCAATTGTACGACTTGCGGCAATATCTATCTTCTCTTTTGTCGAAGGATTGATACCCTTATGAGCAGCGGTCTCTTTCAGCTTAAAAGTACCCATTCCTGGGAGAACAACCTGTTCACCCTCGTCACGAACGGCAGGTACAGCAACCTTAACAAATCCTATCAAAACTTCATTAATAACTTCTTGAGATTGACCAGTGTTCTCGGCAATTCTCTTAATCAATTCGGGTTTATTCATTTCTTTCTGACTATTATTTTGTTAAACAAATTTATATCCAGCTTTTTCTAACTGACTCATTATTTTCTTATAACGTTGGTCACGAATTTCTTCTTTATCCCACCAAAACTCAATATTTGTTCTAGGGTATCGTATTGAAGGCTCCATGTCCTTGTTTATAACTATACCATATTGAGCTTTTACGTTATCTCCACCCCAGTTACTATCTATAATCTTGAACGACTTTTCAATAGTTTCTATTCCAAACAAACTTATGCTGAAATCGCATTCAGGTATATTCAGCATAAGTCTTAACGTCTTTTTCTCTTCTTCCTCTTTGGAAGAATCTTCTTCTATCGGTTGAGGCTTATTAGCGTCATAAGACATATTATCTTCCTCTTCTTCATCGGAATCTGGATAATCTATCAACCCTTTGCTTTTTTTGGGCTTTTCCGACTTCTTTGTCTTAATACGTTTTGCCTTACCGCTTTCTTCAGGTATCTGCGATGTTCTTACTTTCATATATCTATTATTTGCTAATTAAGTTGGTCATTGATAAATTCAACATCTTCCTTTCGTATATACACCGCAAAAGGTGAAGCGTTTTGGTCTGCTATCATCTTTTTACCAAATAGTTCCATTTCATATACATTTCCAATAGAAAAATCTCTGAATGAAAGTTCTTTGATTTGAAGATTACTATAATCGTCCGAATGGATAAGATGCTTTCTCCAATCGTAATTTTGTAACATAAGTTTATCTGGAAAGAACGAAACTAGATTATCACCCTCTTCATCTTCTTGATGAATTGATTCTAGCAATCGTAAATCCGAAACTAAACAACATAATCGTTTTGCTACCCATTGTATATATTTGCTTTCGCTTGGATGTGATTCAATTAATTCTTGAATTATAATTTGTGATGCCCTGTTAATCTTTAATTTCATAATCAAAAGAAAATATTTTCTGCTCCAAAATCCGATAATACATTACGTTCCGCAATAGCAAAATTGCCCATCATTTCTATTTCTTTCATTGAAAGCAATTTAATAGAAGACATATCCCAATAATAAGTAGCAACTTGCGATTGCACTCCCATCATATTATAATTGAACTCGTGAAACTTTCTAGGAATATTAATTTGAACATGGAACGGCTTTACAAAAATCGTTATATTGTCCATACTTATTCCAACGGCTTTCAAATTCTTCGTTTCTCTCGTTGTAAGATTTAAAGAATTGGGTGATGGGAGAATCTGCATCAATTCTACTACAAATTCATTTGGTAAAAAATTTGAATTACTATTGATTAAATCTTTTAACTTATCAATTTGTTTTTGCAATTCGTCTATTGTTTTTAAACTTTCTTGATAACATCCATCTTTATGAATGTATAACTTTAACAAATCTTCGTACTTTTGTTTAAGTCTGCTGAAGATTTCTTTAATTCGTTTTGCGAATATTAATCTGAAAATACATTTGAACATAACTTCTCGTTTAATTGTAGAAAATGATGGCATACCCCCTTTAGTATGAAGAAACAAAAGTTCAACAAAAGAAAGACATACTATCAATTCTTTGTATTAAATTCTGTGAACTAGTATAACCTGAATTACTCGTAAACTCGTAATTCAACGCACGTATGCGTATATACGCCCGAAGCAATTAGCAATTTGAATGTTACTCTATTGCTTTGTCGTTTGAATTGAATTGCAATCCCAACGCTTTAATTCCTGCTTTTGTTACCGCATGTTGCATCGCTGCGTCAATCTCGGCTTTAGCGTCAACTACAATCTTATCCATTTCCTCCTGAAACATTTGTCTGAAGAACGGAATATTAGATGTCAATTCTGTTTGTATTCCGTATAACATCATTCTAAGTTCTTCTTGGTCTTTCTTTGAAAGATTTTTCTTAGCAATCAGCTTTTCTGCCGTTGTCATGTTCTTATTTATACTAGCCGCAAACTTAGACATTTTATCATTAAAGAATCTTGCCGAAACAGTCTTGCGGTTTTCTATATTTTTAGCTTGTTCAACTTTCTTTCCGTTAAAAGACGTAATTGTACAAGGTACGCCACGAGCATAATTCATTGAAGTAATAAGTTCAGAGAATTGAACTGGCGACATCTTAACAGTCAAAATGTTATCATCTGGATAGAAATTATCTTCAATATCGTCACGCTTCATACGTCCAGTATAAAGACGCATTTCAATGTAATTATCAGGTTGTACATTTGTACCAAATAGATAACCGCTATTGCCGTTTACTCTACTAAAACCCAACATACCAAAACTTGGGTGCTGAAATTCTTTTTCTTCTTTGTTCATAATTTTGTTAAAAAATAAAGGTTATGTAGAATGTTCTACATAACCTTCTTAACTTTGTTACCAGGTTAATCACCAATTATCCCCAAGCTAATATATTCAATCCTGAAACGACACTTTCCCATTTCTCGAATATCGGGAACATTACATATTTCAAGAACAATACGGCTATTGTTCCGTATGTAATTAAACGCCAAACGAATCTTAATGCTGGCTTCAACTTATTTTTCTTACCGAATCTACCATCAATAAAGTAGAAAATCAATATGATAGCGCAAATTATAAAATCTTTGAATCGTATATCTCTTGGTGGTTCAGGATAATTTAGCATCATACTAAATGCTGTTCTTATCTCGGAATAATAACGTATGTCTGGATAAAGTTCTATAACTTTCTTTGCGTTACCACTCCCCAACAGTTCTACAAATTCCTCCGTAATTATATTAGGGTTTTCCTCTACGAATTTTGACATCTGCTTAACAAGGAATTTATTCCACTTTTTGGTAACATATAAATCTTCCCTATCTAGCGAGATAGCAATATAGTGAATTACTCTTTTAACTATATTATCAATACTAGGGTCTATATCAACACTCACCGAAAGTCCTAGAATTTTGCGAACCTTAGTGTTTAGTTCACGAGCCTCAACGTACCCAGACTGACGTGAAATTTCTTCTATAAGGAATAAATCCTTTGTGGTAAACTCTTTCATACTTCCTTACTTTATAAGTTCTACAATATTAACATTAGTCACTTTAAAGCAACCACATTTAATATCTACCTTACCATCGTGTATTGCGGTGATAATATATTTACTATTTGGGTCAAAACTAGGTTTAACCACTCTACCTATTTTAGCATTAAACTTCTTCATAATCTATATAATTTTTAATTTACAATATTTACGTTTATTATTTCTGTCAGCGAAGGTACGAATTTTTTAGCAAACGGCAAAATATTTTTGAAAGAATTTTTGGTTTTGGCCAAATTTTTAACGTTTTTATACGAAATAAGGCTTGTAACGTTGATTTTTCTTCGTTTACAAGCCTTATTTACTTTTCTTCTAATACCTTAACTTAGATACTAGAAATATGTTGCTAAGTGTCTTATTTCTTCTTACGATAACATCCATAAGAATCATCCCAATATATACCTAGCTTACTAAGTTCACGCCATTCTTTGGGACTAAGTTCTGTATAATTGAAATCCGTTTCTCCATTTTGGTCATTGAAATAATCATTCAAATCTACCTTATCATCTGGAATGCTAAACCTGTGTTCATTCGTTGGTGGAACTACGCTGTTAGTATTTTTACGACAAATAGTATCGTACTTGACGCTATCTAAAGTATAGCAACTTTCTCGCCAGACTATTTGTGAATCATTATCGCTTACAACTTCCCGATAAATAACTTTTGTCGGATATGGTCTTGTTGCTTTTCTCTCGCAACCCGAAATTAGCAATATAACCGCTAATACCAAAAGATAATTTAATAACTTCTTCATTTTTCACTTTCTTATAATTCTAATTGTTCAACCTCTATTCCTGCTTTCTTCAATAATTCTACTCCATCGTGTAAACGATAACTTCTGGAATACACAACCCGACTTATCCCCGATTGAATAATCATCTTAGAACATTCCATACAAGGCTCATCGGTTACATAAAGTGTCGCTCCATTGCTAGAATTATTTGATTTAGCTAATTTTGCTATTGCGTTACTCTCGGCATGAAGAACATAAGGATATGTTACCAACTCCGTTTTTCCTTCCATCATAACTTTTCTCAGATGATTTCTAATATCGGAATCCTTTAAAGTTTTATGACGAATTGGTTCATATCCCTTATCCTTAGCATATTCGCAAACATTCTCGAATCCGCTAGGTGTTCCGTTGTAGCCATCCGATATAATTGAACCATCCTTAACTATCAACGCACCTACCTGCCTACGAATAGCATAACTATTCTCACTCCACGTGAACGCCATACGCATGTATAGCTTATCTTTAGAAGAAATTTCCATACTACAAGAATAACTTACCAAAATTCATTAATAAATAAACCGCTAACTGACCGAATAAACCGCCAATAACAGTACACCACCAATCCGACCAATCCCAATTATTTCCATAGGCTTGGTCTTTATATTCCAAACATGAAGCGGCAATTACAACGGCATAGATAGAATGGAACCACCCTGTAATGCCGAATCCTATAATCCAACCGCAAATGAAATATTTGTAGTGATTACTAGATATAAACCAATTCCAAAACTTTTTCATATTCTTTATCTCCTCTATTAAACATTATTTTCCTTTTCCTCGCTCTTAATCTTAGATAGTAGCCAATGACAAGCCTCCTCCTTTGTAGGCGCATAACACATTGCATCGGCAGAATGAATATGACCTATATTTAGGTCAGGAATATACGAATGTATCATATTTGCGGAATATATGGTTACATAATGCGGCTCATGTAATCTTGCTATATTCTTATCATTTATTACGAATCCTTGCGGCATACCTAATAATTTCAAGGCTCTTGCCGTCTCAAAGTCAACCCTATTTTTAGGAATACAATATTTCTTACTCATACTTTCTTAGAATTTTCTTTATGTTATTGATTTTACGTGTTAATTCTCTTGCTAGTGCTCTATCCTCTGCGGTCTTAGAACTTATAAGAGATATGTACTTTAAACGTGATACCAATGCTTTCTTCTGTTCCTCTAAACGCATTCTAATACGCTGAACTTGTTTAGATTTATCGTTTATTCTTTTCAAAGTAGAATCCTCAAACGATATTTCACGGCAATGTGGTAAACCATTATACTTCGATACGTGATTGAGAAATTCATTAGTTTTCCAAGCTCCAAAGAAACTATCAGGATTCAGACTATTGTGCCAAATAACCTCTCCTTCAACGCCATGTAGAATAAAGTTACAAACAGTCATAAGACAACACGTTCTATCAATATCCTCAGCAACAAGATAGTTACCAAGATGGCGAACGTGAAACGCTAATAACGTTCTACCTGAACCGCAAGTTGGGTCACTAACTAAGCACTTCTTTCCTTCTTTAATTTGCGGCGCATAAGTTATTTCAGCCATTAACTCGCAAAGATTGTAAGGTGTAAAGAATTGCCCATTGTTATTTCTACGACCACGACTAGCAATCACCTCTTCATAAATATCCCCGAATGGGTCAAACCATTGTTTGTGTTTAAGTTCCTTTTGAAATACTGAAATGAGGATTTTATATAAATCAAAAAATGTCTTGCTTTGCTCTCTCGTATATCTCCAACCCTTAATTGAATGCCCATATTTGGGCAACGTATGTAGCCAAATTATATAAGAAAGAAAATCATCAAACACACGATTTATATCAAATCCCCATTTATTTATAAAGGAATTAAACTCATTGATTAATTCTTTCATACGTTACATCTTCATATTCGTCAAACGTCATATTTTCAATTTCTTCTTTAGTTGCTTTGCGAACTGTAACTTTATTTGTATTATTCTCCTTTTCTTCGGTAAATAATGAAGAAATATCTACACTGCCTCTTTGAAACAGAATCGTATCAACAAAATCAAGCCAATTATTTCTCATCTTGAAGATTTGAAAATGTAGAAATAATACCAATCATATCCTTAGAATCTTTAGCACGATTCAACGACATCTTATCTACCAATACGGAATAAGCAGCTTCAACCTGGAATTGTTCTGTATCTCCGTGGGTACGGAATAACGGCAAATTGAAAAAGTCAGGCTTATCTACAATAAAGACATTTACAGGAATTTCGCCTGCTACTTTAAATACAAATACTTTCTTTTCATTCTCGTTGTTTTTATAAGAATCTATATTAGCATTCTCAACTGGAAACAATGTTGCCCAACTTTTAAGTATTCCGATAATACGCTCACGTTCTGAAATATCCTTCTCGTTTGACGTTCCACCTGTTCGCAAAGATACTTTAAGGTCAATATCGTGGGGCATTCTATTAATAACACCCTCAATAGCAAGGGCAGCAGAACCTGTAACGGCAAAGTCAAATATCTTATTTGCTTTCATCGTTTTTGCTACCATATTACAACGCTTTATAACTTCGTCAATAATATTAGACATAGTTACTCTTTCCTTTTCATTCTTCATATTATTTTCTATTTTAAGTTGTGAATAATTATTTATATCATCAAGCGCAATAAACGAGAAAACGGCTGTAACCTTATTCTCTTTCAAGAATTTTACAACCGTTTCTATCATCGTATCAATCGGCATCTTACTACTTAATCTGATTTTGATTAACAACGGCTACGTTGCCGAAAATTAAAGTACCTCTACGACCAAGTTTTGTAGCAGCGTTTGTTACCAATTCCGTTGCTTTGAGATTTAACTTTCTATCATCGTGTAACGCTCCTTCTTCATCGACAATCATAACGAGATTATCAGGCAGAAAAACCATTTCAATAATAGATACCCCAAGCAAATCGTACAACTCATCAAGCTGAAAATCTTTTCCGTTCTCAGGCTCAATCTCGGTCACGATACCATCAACCCCGATACGAATTGAATGCTTCATTGCTTCATCAAGATAATCAACCCCGCAGATATTGGTTCCAAAGGCTCCATCAGCCCACTCCTTAATACTTTCACCGAATCCGATAAAACCTTCCCACTCGCAAGCCATATTAAAAAGAGTGTCTGGACTATCCTTGAAGTTCTCAATCGTTGCAGGCTTAACCTCGCAAACAACAGACAGATGCTCTAGAAATTCTGTTCTATTCATAATCTTATTTTTTTAATTAATACTTAATTGTTATTGCTAAAATTAACCTTGCCATGTTTACTTTGTAGCATTATTCTTTGGGCATTTTCGGAAAACGCAAGGGCAATCCGTTTCTTTACAAAATGCTTTCCTTGCGTTTACTCCTACAGAATCCCAACGTACCATAGGACAATGAGCTTGAATATATTGTACCCAATTCGATACGCTTTTAGAATTTTCTTTCATTCTTCCTCCTCTCTTTATTTTTAATTCAAGAACAACTCATCAGGAATATCGTCCATATGTAACTTCTTAAAGAATGCTTCAACGCTATCAATATTACCAGACACGTTGGCTTCACCTTCTTTCTTGAACCAGCAAGTCGCAGAACCTACTACAAGTTCAATCTTATATCCCTTGTTAATGAGTTTGCGAATCTTTTTCTGATTCTCGTTTAAACCTTTTGCGATAGCCTGACGCTCACGATAATCATCCATTGTCCATTCTCTTTCCTTCTCTTCTTCCTTTTCAGGCTGAGACTTCTTTGGAGCGGTGGTAGTTTTCTTTGCTACGGCTTTATCTTTCTTATCCTTAGTAACCGCCACCTTCTTTTCTTTCAACTCCTTAACAGGCACAACAAGAAGTGTCTGGAGATTCACGTTTATCAACTTCAGGACATTTGACTCATTCTTATCCTTATAATCATTCAAAGCCTTATCTGAAGCAAACTTCTTAACATCGGCTACGTAACGCATAGAGATTTTGAAACCTCTTTTGATATTCTCTTCCAACTCCAAACCCTCTACGTACTTGAAATAATCATATCGGTTTTCTTCCAAGAATATAGCAGCGGCATTGCTATTTGGTAACTCCTTACGACCACTACCATCGCTACGCCAATCCATCTTGCCTGGATGTATCTCCTTATATACCCAAGGCTGGGTTGGGTGATGGTCTCCCTTTTGCCATCTAGGTTCATCGTCAGTTTTCTTAACCGACTTCTTTGGAGTTGATGAGGTGGTATTCTTCTTGCTAGATTTCTCCTGCTTTTCCTGTTCCTCTTTCTTCTTATTCTCCAACTGCGCTCTACGACTATCGGCAATACACCAAACCTTGTAACGCAACTTCTTCTCTTCCTCATCGTTGACGATTTTCATCAACTTATCAAGGTCATCCCAATTATCAAGGATAAACTGGGCGGTGAGCTTACTTTGCTTCAAGTTTACTCGCTTAGTCTTAGATACACTACTCAACTTAGTCTTAATGACTTCGCCTAAATCAACGATACGTTGGTCAACGGCTGGATTTACATTACTATCTTTCATATCTTCAATCTTATTTACGTTCTGATTAACTTTCTTAACCTTGTTCACATTTACCTCCTGTGAGGTGGTATTCTTCTTGCTAGTCATAATTCTTTAACCATTAAATTGTTCAACTTCTTCTCCTAGTTCATAAGGAACCAACGCCATATAGGCTTCAAACTTTCTACAATACTCTAAAACCTTTTCATCGCTTATTTCGATAATGCTCAAATAGTCCTCTTTAGTTACATCGTAACCTAGAACCAACTCAGCCGTAATATCTACATAAACGCCATTTATACAATTGAAGGCATGTTCTATTCCTATACAACCTCCCATTCCCCATTCACCCTCTACGTACTTATTAAAAGCAGGGAAATTCATAGCAAACCTTTGAGCGTTTGCGAAACATTGCTTTGGTTTCGGTCTTACGACTTCCTTAATATACTCAACAGTATCTTTATCGAAAACGTCATAGATACTAAAAACGTGAATATGCTTTGCCTTAGCTAGTTTCAGGCTCCAAAATTTCTTTTGTTTACCTGAAAGCATACTTTCTATATGCTTCATATTCTCTAATAAATAGAATTTTTCTTCCATACGGCTCTATCTCCTTATTTATTGATGTGGATGTTTTACTATTGATACGTCAAAAGAATTGGTGTCTGAGATATTCTTAATCTCTTCCCACGATTGAACATATCCTTCTACATCTGCATATTCACCATTCCAACCACGTACACTGAAATGGTAGTAACCTAGTGGACGCCAATCTGGATGTTTATCAAAATCCTTCTCTCTACCGCTATTGCGATTTACTATCTTCAAAGAACAACCGCCAATACGACCCATACTATACTCCCAAGTACTTCTAGCAAATACGCTAGCTAGCTTGCCGAAATTGTCGTAATATTCTTTGCACTCTTCTGCAGTGAGATTATTATTCGTCTCTGCTATGAATTGTTTCTTCGTTCTATTCTTATCCATAATCTATATAATTTTAGTTCTACAATATTTATCTTTATTGTTTCTGACAGCGAAGGTACGAATTTTTTCTCACATAACGAAATATTTTTGTGAGAATTTTTAGTTTTGACCAAAATTTTAACGTTTCCGACAATTTCTTTAACGTTTCTACCAATAAAAATGTCCTAAACCAACTTTCACAAGCTAGTTTAGGACTGCGCTTAATCGCTCCCATTCGACCAAGAAGGAACCACAAGTTTCTCACTTAATCGTTTCACAACTCTATATTCCAGGAATCAAAATATTCTTACGTAAACAATTTTGACGGCATGCTCGACAAGATACCTCTTTAGGCTCCAAATCATATATCGTACACCATCTACGTTCTTTATCGTAATAACTGCGATTGGTAATTGAACGTTTACGTACTGTAATGATTTCGCCTTGTTCGTGCCGCTCTACGACACCTTTCAGTCTTATCCGATAACTCTTATCGGTTTCACCTATAATCTCGCAGGCAACATCGAAATAATGCAGCAAGCCAGTTTCCTGACTTCTTATACCATAACGATATATAGCGTCAAAATTGAATCCTTCTTTCATATCTTCTTTCTTTTATTTCTAACGACTATATATTTGTACTTGCCGCTTGTTTTCCGTCTGCGTTGGGTAATAAATATATTCGCCATTCAGAATCTCTTTATATTCATCGGAATCTACGGCAAGAGATTTCAAGATGCGCTTTATCTCCTGCTTGACTACCTTTTTAGGATTGGTTTCATCGAAATGGGTTATATCGACAGTAGCAAAAAGATTAAAGTCATTAGCCTTTAATATATCGGCTACTGGCTTATGCTTAATCTCTGAAGAATGGTTTAACGACTTCTTAATTGCCGTTTGATAACTACTTATCTTGAACTTTATTTTCTGCTCCATTATACTTTATTTTAAGATTTTCAACTCTCTTTCTCAATTCCAATTCTCTTCTTTCTCTTGCCTTTCTACGTTCCAATTCACGCCAACCTGAACGACTTTGGTTCATAGAAATATTTTGATGATGTCTTTGATTAATCATCCTACTAGCTAGAATAATTCCAATAGCGTTGTTTATCATAATTCTCTAAATTCTTTATT
>ERZ1034687.1023-NODE-1023-length-15987-cov-5.422985_pt1 | contig 15987 bp, 9 predicted proteins | sample MGYA00520704_ERZ1034687 | MGnify/ENA primary metagenome ERZ1034687 (study PRJEB33766, sample SAMN09781762) | gut metagenome | biome: gut microbiome | host: Homo sapiens | place: Madagascar | study: EMG produced TPA metagenomics assembly of the PRJNA485056 data...
TTTATTTCTTCCATATTTATTTCTGTGGTTTTTTTATCGTTTGAACAAGTCGTCGTAGTTGAGGTGGATGTATTTGTTGGCGGCAAAGAACGCCGCAATGCCGCAAATCACCACTCCGGCAAGCGCCAGCCCGACAAATACGGCGGCAACTTCCAGCTCGTTGAACATAGTGCCCACAAGTCCGCCGACGATGTCTTGCGCCGCGAAGTATGAGCCGACAAACACGAGGCACGCCACTGCTGCGGCAATCAGTCCGTTAAGCATGTTCTGCACCACGAACGGACGGCGGATGAAGCCGGGCTTCGCTCCCACGAGTTTCATCGTGTGGATGAGGAATCGTCGGGAGTAGACGGTGAGGCGCACGGTGTTGTTTATCAGCGCGAAGGAGATAAACACGAGCAGAGCCGCCACGAAAAGCAGCACGATGGTGATGTTGCCGATGTTTTTGTTGGTGGTCTCGATCTCGGTTTCATAAAGGGCAATGTCCTCCACTCCGCTTTGATGCATCAGCTGTGCCTGTATGCTCTTTAGCTTGCCTATTTCCGCATAGTTGGCTTTGACGTTGACCTGAAACTCCGCGCTGAGAGGGTTGACGCCGAAAGTCTCTACAAGATTTTCTCCGGTGTCTTTCTGCCATTGTTCCAAAGCCTGGTCTTTTGAGATGAATGTGGTCTTGGCGACGTACGGGGCTTTGGCGAAGATTGCTTTCAGCCCTGCGATGTCGGCATCGGTGGCGTCGGTTTTTAGCACAATGCTGAAGCCCATATTTTCTTTAAGTTCGCGGCTCATTGTGCGTGCCGACAGGCCGAGAAACGCTGTCACGCCAATCAATATCAGCACTAACGCCACGCTGACGGTGGCTGTGATGTTTGACTGGAAATAGGATATTTTTGATTTCTGTTGTTTTGCCATAGTCAATTAATTTGTGCAAAGTTACAACCTGGAGATGCCGTTTGTCAACATTTTATGCTTTTTTCACGTTGGCAAATCTCTTTTTTTTGCGACGTCTGCAGGTGTCAGTTGAGCAGGTCTTTGTCCAAGCCGATTTGTTGGTTGCGTACCCGTTCGTTGATTATGTCGAGATATTCATCGTCCGACACGAATCCCATTTCAGAAGAATCGTAGTCGTCCCAGTCATCCTTCGGGATCAGCATTGACGCTATCTCGAATTTGTGGATTGTGCGGTTGCAGTCGTTCAGGTCTTTGTATGTGAAGGAAAAATCGATTTTCGCGTTTCGCTTCTTCTTCAGCATCTTTCGGGCATACTGGGCGATAGGCTCGTTGGGATATTTGGCCAACGCCTCCTGCACCATTAGCTGTCCGTAGATGCCGCCACACATTTCGCAGAGAATCTTGCCTTCGCCATCCTCGAGATGGGCATACGGAAAATCCGAGCCCTTTAATCCCATGAGCTTTATTTCGAACGACAATTCGCCCGAGTCGTACCTCAGAGTGTCGTCTGTTGAGAAAAAGTCATTGAGTGCCGTTTTTTCGGCATCTTTGCATCCTTCCGACTGCATTACCTCCACATCGTCGTCGGGAGAGAATCTGAAGCATTCAAAACTGGGCTTGTGGAATCCTTTCACAAACTGGAAGTCAAATATTCCGCTCAAGTCGAACGCTGCCTGGATTAAGAAGTGGAAGTGGTCGAAATCGTAATGGACGGGAACCGACAAAATTCTCCAAATGCTTGGTTGGGAGTTTTTTGCTGTGATTTTGAATATATATTTGTCCATAGCTTAAGCTTCTTTTCCGATTAGCGTGGCCGACGACGCGCTCTCCACGGTCACCATGACGCGGTCGCCTATGTGGTGGTTGCCGCGCGGGAACACGATTACTTTGTTTTGCTCGTTGCGTCCGAACAATTGTTCGCGGGAGCGTTTCGATGTGCCTTCGACAAGCACTTCGAAAGTTTTTCCGATGTCGCGTCGGTAGCTTTCCGCCGACAGCTCGTTCTGCAATGCTATCATGCGGTTGAGACGGTCGATTTTAACCTCTTCAGACACGTTGTCGGGGAGGTTTTTTGACGCGAATGTGCCGGGACGCTCGGAGTATTTGAACATGAACGCGCTGTCGAACACCACTTCGCGCATCAGACTCAGTGTCTCCTCGAAATCCTCTTCCGTCTCGTCGTGGAAGCCTGTAAACATGTCGGTGGTGATGCCGCAGTCGGGCATGGCGCGGCGGATGGCTGCGATGCGGTCAAGATACCATTCGCGGGTGTATTTGCGGTTCATCGCCTTGAGCACTTTGTTGCTTCCCGACTGCACAGGCAGGTGGATGTGCTTGCATACGTTTGGCACGGTGGCGATTACGTCGATGATTTCATCTGTCATGTCTTTCGGGTGCGACGTGGTGAAGCGCACTCGCATCTCCGGCGCGGCTTCTGCAACGATTCTGAGCAGGTCGGCGAAACCAACCACGGCTTCGTCTTCGCCCACGTAGTGGTAGGAGTTGACGTTTTGTCCGAGCAGCACTACTTCCTTGAAGCCTTTTGCCTGCATGTCGGCAAGTTCGTTGAGGATGCTGCGTGGCTCGCGGCTGCGCTCGCGGCCTCTGGTGTAGGGCACGATGCAGTAGGAGCAGAAGTTGTTGCATCCGCGCATGATGCTGATATATCCGCTTATGCGGTTGTGGCCGATGCGTTGCGGGATGACGTCGCGGTATGTTTCTGTGGTCGAGAGCTGGATGTTGATGGCTTTTTCGCCAAGTTCGGCAGCCGCCACAAGGTCGGGTAGCGACAGGTAGGCGTCGGGTCCGGCCACAATGTCTACGCCGTGGTTGGCAATAAGCTCGTCTTTCACGCGCTCTGCCATGCATCCCAGCACGCCAAGCACCAATCTCGACTTGCGCTTCTTGCGGAGCGAGGCAAAGTAGTCCAGGCGTGAGAAGATTTTCTGCTCTGCGTTGTCGCGTATCGAGCAGGTGTTGAGAAACACGGCGTCGGCGTCCTCAATCGCGTCTGTCGGCTCGTAGCCGGCAATTTTCATCACTGATGCTATAACTTCACTGTCTGCCACGTTCATCTGGCAGCCATAGGTCTCTATGAATAGTTTCTTTTCCTTTTCTCCGCTCATCTTTAATTTTTTATTTATACAAAGATAGTAAAAATTGGCTTATTATGTGAATGAGGGGCGAAACTCGTTGTGGAGAATGGTTGGGATGCAACGCGTTTTTTACAAAATATGTTTATAATTTGGTTTATTCAGAAGAAGGCTATATCTTTGTCACGTAATAAACTAACATTTTAAACCATTTATATTTTCCTTATGTCTAAATTTAGATTGGCACTTTCGCTGTTTTTGCTCTTTGTCACCGTGCAGACCGCTGTGGCGGTGTCGGTGCCTGAGCTCGACAGCCTCGACCGCTACATTGGCCTTAAAAAAATGTTTGAGGGCAGGAAGTATGCGCGCATCGACAAAGAAAAACGGGCGGTTGCCTTGCGTCCGTCGTTTTCCTCCTATATGAAACTGGGTAAGGAGTATACGCTTTTCAAGGCAGACTCCGCGATTTTCTATTATGACAAGGCTGCCGAGTTGGCGTCTTCGCCTACCGACTCGCTGCTCGTGAGAATAAAAAAAGTGCGCTCGGAGGTTATCGCGGGCTATTATGCGGAGGCCTACAGCGACTTCAAGGCGATTTCGCACATGGAGATTCCCGACACGTTGCTGTCGGAGTTCTACGAAAGTGGCTATCGCATCTACTCTTTCTCTCTCAATGGCTCGGCGGAGGGCGGGCTTTTCTACGACCGCTATTACTCCAATACTGTGGCGTTTAGGAAAAAATGGATTGAGTCGCTGCCCGTCAGCTCCAACACGCGTAGGCTTTATGAGGCGGAGCAGGCGATGGCCGACGGCAAGCAGGCGGTGGCTAAGATGATTCTTGTCGACATGATTCCGTCGTTGCGCCGCGACGGCAATGATTTCGCTCTTGCCTGTGCGTTTCTGGCGAAGATTTACAGGTCGGAGGGAAAGTCGGAGGAGAGTGTGCGCTATTTTGCGCTCTCGGCGATCAGCGATATTATGTGCGCGGTGAAGGAAAACCAGTCGATTTTCGACTTGTCCATGATTCTTTACGGAGAGGGCGACATCGACCGCGCCTATCGTTATATTTTTACGTCGCTCGAGGACGCGGCGTTCTGCAACGCGCAGATGCGTGTCTATAATGTGTCGGGGCTGCTGCCGGTAATCGAGTCGCAGCATCGCGAGGAGGTCGCCGAGCATGAGCGGATGCTGATGATGTATATCGTGGTGAGTTTCTTCCTTCTCATCGGACTTGCCGTGGCGGTGTTCTATCTTGTGAAGCAGATGAAGAAGCTTACGCGCACGCGTCTGAAACTGAAAGAGGCCAACATGACCAAGGATGAGTATATGGGGCAGTTCCTTGAACTGTGCTCTATATATATGAAGCGCCTCGACTCGTTTACTAAGTTGGTCAACCGTAAGCTTGTGTCGGGACAGGTGGATGATTTGGTGAAGATGATGAAGTCGCAGAAATTCAGCGATGAGCAGCACTCTACGTTCTATAAGGAGTTTGACAATGCATTCCTTAAAATCTACACCACGTTTGTCGATGATGTCAACGCCTTGCTGCGTCCGGAGGAGCGTTTTGAGATTGAGGCTCCCGGTTCGCTCAACACTGAATTGCGCATCTATGCCTTATTGCGCCTCGGGATTGTCGACTCGTCGAAGATTGCAGAGTTTCTGCGCTATTCGGTCAATACCATATATGCTTACCGCAACAAAATGAAAAATCGTGCAATTGATAGGGATTCTTTCGAGAAAAACGTGATGAAAATCGGCATTATCGATTGATGTAATCGTTTATATTTGCTTATATTTCATAAAAATTATATCATTGCTAATCAAGCATATAAAATTTTATACATCTATATTTGCCTATATTTGCGTTAATATGGCGATTGAAATGCTTGACAATGACTGTAACTTTGTAGTGTCGAAAGCAAAGAGATGCTTTCAACCGAATAATGGTTAAACACTACGATTATAATATGGAGTATTAGAATTTAGTTTTATTTCGTTGTGAAACGCAGTAAAATGTCTCGAATAATGGTTTTATGTTAGGTTTGTAAATGTTGCTTCATCGAAGCAACTAAGAAACAGAGCTCGTCGGATTGACGGGCTTTTTTCTTTTTGTCTGTATCATCCGTATGCAGCGGACGCGGTCCGGGGTTAGCTGAAAGCGAGTCCACGTTGTGGACTTTCCCGATGTCGGTGCTGTCTGGGTGCCGACTGCCATACGTTGTGGACTTCCCTGGAGGCGCATCGCGCTGTTTGGATGGCTGCTCTGCCGACTTTTGCAGATTTCCGCAAAATCTTATGTTGGAGGGATGCGGAAGTGCTGTGGAAAACAAAAAATCCCGAAACTTTCGTTTCAGGATTTCTGCGGTGCGGACGGGACTCGAACCCGCGACCCCATGCGTGACAGGCATGTATTCTAACCAGCTGAACTACCGCACCATTGATAGTTGCTTTTGTGTTAGCGATTGCAAAGGTACGACAAGTTTTTAAATCTGCAAAATTTTTGCCAAGTTTTTTGTAAATAAAATTCTTTATGCTTGATTATCAGCGCACTGTCGTCGGTGTAGAAAGGCTTGATGTAAAAAAAGCCATGTCAAATTTTGCGGCATGCGCGATGGCGACGGTGGCAGGCTGTCAATCGTCGCGGAGTGCAACGGCGCGTATTGGGACTCGATATGCTTCTTGCGGTCAGCGTACCGGAGGTGCGCTGCTATGGAAGAGTCGGCGTGTATGCTGATGGGTGCGGCTTCTGGCAATCAGCGTAAAATAAAAGCGCACCGGCATTCGGCGCGCTTTTATGTCTTTTTTAGGCGTTGAAACGCTATTCTTCGTAGTGTATTGGAATTTCGCGGTTCATGCTTTGGTCGAGCGAAATCAGGGTTTCTGTCGCCACGACACCATGGATCATCTGGATTTTGTCGTTGAGAAGCTCCATAAGATGCTGATTGTCGCGGGCATAAAGCTTTATCAGCATTGTGTACGGGCCGGTGGTGAAGTGGCATTCAACAACTTCCGGTATTTTCTCCAATTCAGGCACAACGTCCTTATACATAGAGCCTTTCTCCAATTTCACGCCGATGTAGGTGCAGGTTGTGTAGCCAAGCACTTTCGGGTTTACGTGGTAGCCCGAACCGGTGATTACCTTCAAATCAATCATCCGCTGTATGCGTTGGTGTATGGCAGCGCGCGACACCCCGCATACCACAGCCACGTCTTTCGACGGGATTCGTGCGTTTCGCATCACGATTTCAAGAATCTTACGGTCAAGATTGTCTATTTTTTCCATCTTTATCTTTTTTCTGCCACAAAGATATGGCAAATTTTTAGAAAATCATCAAAAATGATTGACAATTTACACGTAAATAGGCAAAAAAGCCCCAAAATATAGCAAAATGGCACAGCGTTACAGCCGTTGCAGGAAGTCGACTAGGTTCACCTCGCGGCTCAGTTCCATCTTTTTTCGCAGACGGTAACGTGCCATTTCCACACTGCGGTACGACATGTTGAGCAGTGGGGCAATCTCCTTGCTGCTGAGACCCATCTTCAGATATGCGCACAGCCTCTGGTCGTTGATGTTGAGCTGCGGGAACCGCTCGGCGAGGCGTTTGAGGTAGTTCTCGTAGACCACGTCGAAGTTTTGGGCGAATTTGTGCCAGTCGTCATCGTGCGAGATGTTCTCTTTGATGAGTTTCTGAATCTTCATCAGCTGCTTTGCCGACGTTTTCGAGATGGTGTCGCCGCTCTCCTGTAATTTGTTGATTTGGTTTGAGATGTCGATGAGAATCTCGTTTTTGCGCATCACGTTCATCGTGGCGTTTGACAGTTCCTGCGACTTGTGGCGCACGTCGTGTTCCAGCTGTGTGCTTTTCAGCCGTGAGATTTCGTTTTCACGTCGCAGCGACTCCTCTTCGGTCTGGCGTTTGTATTCACGCATTTCCTCCTCCTTGCGTTTCGCCACCATCAGCGCCGACTTGCGCGCCTTTCCCCGCACGTATATGAATAGGAAATATGTTGACGAGATGATGAAAAGGATGTAGAACGTTATCGCCCAGGTGCTTCTGTACCATGGCGGCGCGATGCGGAAGGTGAAGGAGTATTCCGAGCGGCTGTCGTCGTAGCGGTTGAACGAACGGATGTGCAGCGTGTATGTGCCTTCGTGTAATTGCGTGTATTCCTTTGAGTTGGCGATGGTGTAGGCGCTCCATCCGGTGTCATAGTTTTCAAGATAATAACTGTAGAGCACGGCGCCCTCCTCGCGGAATTCCGGGCATATAAACTCGAAGCGCAGCGAGTTGAGGTCGTACGGCAAGTCGAACACGTTGTTGTGGAGCGCACCGCCGGCGGTGTATATCAGTGAGTCGGGGTTGGTGGCGAAAATGTTGCTCACAAACAATTTGCTCTTCCAGCTCACGCGGTGGTCGCGGTCAACGTCGATGGCGTAGAAACCGTCCTCGTTTGTCACGATAAGCTTGCGGGGCGAGATGAAGTTGAAATGCTCAAACCCGACAATCAGTTTGTCGAGCAAGGGCTTGTAGGTGATTGAGTCGACGTTGTATGTGCCTGTGGCATTGTAGAATGCGGCACAGATGTATTGTCCTGACACGCCCCACACGTCTTTCGCCGGCGACTGGTAGAGTCTCACCGACGTGTGCTCGCCGAAGATGCTGTTCAGCTTCTCGTTGGGCACCATCTTGTCGGTGTGCGGGTTGTAGCGGAAAAATCCGCCCTCGGTCGAGAAGGCGAGTTCGCCGTCGATTTTGTAGAGTGTGTTGTTGCGGTCGGTGGGGAATCCCTTTGTGTGGTTGTACAGTTCCACTTTGTCGAATTTAGTGAACGAAGCGTTTGGGTGCAGTTTGTATATTCCTTTCATCCAATGGCTTATCCAAATATTTCCAAACTCGTCCTCTATGATTCGTCCGCCAGCCTCGTTGTAGCCCGTCACACGGTTTGCCATTGTCCATTGTCCGCCGACGCGGCGCAGCAGGTAGAAGCTCTCATAGGTCGACGCCAGCGCCATGTCGGGGTGGCGGCGCAGGGGAACTACCGCCCAAGTGCCTGGTATTCCGCTTATTTGCCGTATCTCGGAGCCTCTTAGTTGATACAGTCCGCGGTCGCTGCTCACAAGCACGTCGTTTCCGAGAGTGTCGATGCTCCACACCTGACTTTTCAGAAGCGAAGATGGTTTTGCCGGTTCTGCCGCCGCCGACAGCGGATAGGCAGTGGCATAGAGTCCGCGGTTTGTGCCGAGCAACAGGGTGTTTCCGAGAAGCATCGACGCATAGCCGGCGCCGTAAATGTTTGACGTGCCGAAAATTGTCGACACCGGGGAGTTGTAGAGCACGTAGTCGATGCCGTTGTCAAGACCGAGCCAGATGTTGTCCATCCGGTCGAAATCGATGCTCAGCACAGTGTTGTTCTGCAGTCCGGTCGACATATTCACGAATGTGTTGCTGCCGTTGGTTATGTCTTTGATTATTATGCCGTTGTTTACGGTGCCAAACACCAGCTCGCGCTCGTTTGTGGCAGCGCAAAACACCTGATTGGCTTTCAGAAACGGGTCAATGTCCATCTCAAACGGGCGCACCGTGGCTCCGTCGAAGATAAACACTCCGCAGAACTCCGTGACAATTAGGATGTTGCCTTTTTGATAAGGCAACAGCGCGCACACGCGCATGCCTTTCACGTGCTCGCCTCCAGGGACGCTTGTAAACGTTTTCCCGTTGAGTTGGCAGATGCCGCCCTCTTTCGATGCGATGTAGAGCCTGCCGCGGATGAGCGCGGAAGTCGTGATTTTATATTTATAAGGTATGGAAATCGATTTGCTGCCGTCGAATCGCAGCAGGTTGAAGTCGCTCTGAAACCAAATGTATTTGCCCGACTTGTGGATGTTCCACACCTCGGTGAAGTGGTGGTTGCGTTTCGGCAACGTGGGCATCAGACTTTTATAAACGAAGCATCCCCGGTCGGGGTCGTTGTGGTAGTAGCCGAATTCCTCCGATCCGCCGGCATAGATGCGCGACGTGCTTTCGTCGACCATCAGCGAGCGCACCGACGTGTAGTTGCCGATGGGGCATAGTGTCCAGTTCTTGCTGTCGTAGATGAGCATGCCTGAATTGTTGGCAAAGAGCATTCGTCCGTAACTGTCCTGCTTGATGTCCCAGTTTTGTGTGCCTCCATGATATGCGGAGCGGGTGTAGTTGCGCACAAGCGGATAGCTTGCCGATGCGGCGACGGAGCATACCGTCGCCAGGAATATTGCCAGCAGCATTCCGGCGAGGCGTGATTTTTTTAGTGTGAAGTCAAAAATTTCCATTGTTTGAAGAATGCATTCATTTAACGGTCCAAAATTCGTAAAAAAATATATGTTGAGGAACAAATAAAAACATGTTATAAAACATGTTTTTTGTAACAACTTAAAATACAGGCATATAAAAAGTAAGAAGAAATAGATGTTGAGTAGCAAAATGACACTTGTTGAGTTTTTTGTGAGTGCTTTTTTTTGGGTAGGGATACATTGTACTATAATTTTGCAGTGTCAAACCGAACAAAAAACTGCGAGTTTTGACCTAATAGGAATATTCATTAAAATTTTATACCAAACTTATGAAGAAACAGATTCTACTATTTTGTTTTTTGTTTTTCGCAATGATAGGCTTTGCGGAAAACGTGAACATTACAGGAGTTGTTACTTCTGCCGAAGATGGTGAGCCGCTGATTGGCGCATCCGTCCAAGTAAAAGGCAACCCTTCGCAAGGAGTAGCCACCGACATTGATGGCAATTACACCATTTCTGTTCCAGCGGGTGCCACGCTCCAGTATTCTTTTGTGGGCTGCAAGACCCAGGAAAAAACAGTTGTAAAGTCGGGCACATATAATATTGTGCTTGCAAGCGACTCACACATGCTCAACGAGGTTGTGGCTATCGGCTACGGCGTGATGAAGAAAAGCGACCTTACCGGTTCGGTTACCAGTGTCGATGCCGACAAGCTTAAGAAAACTCCAGCCTCCAACCTTGCAAACGCCCTTCAGGGACAGGCTGCAGGTGTGACCATCAACTCAAACAGTGGACAGCCGGGTGCCGCTCCAGAGGTGCGCATCCGCGGTGTCGGTACGGTCAACGGCGCTTCTCCTATATATGTAGTCGACGGTGTTATCGTTGACGACATCTCGTTCCTCAGCCCTAACGACATCCAGTCGACCGAGGTGCTGAAAGACGCCAGCGCAACAGCCATCTATGGTTCGCGCGGTGCCAACGGTGTCATCATCGTCACCACACGCAGCGGCGCCACCGACGAGAAGACCCGCGTCACCCTCGACGCCTATGTCGGCGTTCAGCAGCGTTGGCGCAAACTTGACGTGATGAACGCCAAGGACTTCGCCGACACGCGTATCGCCATCAACGGCACAAAATCAGAAAAGGCTTTCTACGAGAAGCAGGGATTCAACAAATGGTTGTCGGCGTTCAGCCTCGGCACATCTGAATATTTCCCTACAGTCTACGATCCGGAGAAAAATCCTACAGGCTTCGACTATTCAGCAGTAGATACCGACTGGCAGGACGAAGTGTTCCAGAACGCATTGATTCAAAACTATCACCTTGCCATCGACGGAGGCAGCAAGAAAACCACATATTCGCTCAGCGGAAGCTGGTATTCGCAGGAAGGTACGCTTATCGGTTCTAAATACCGTCGTTTCACCGTGCGTCTCAACACGTCACACCAAGTGAAGAAATGGCTTAAGGTGGGCGAGAACATTTCGTTTATGGCGTCAACAGCACGCAACGCGATGAACAACTCGGAGAGTGCTGGCGCCTCTGTGCTTTCAGCCGCTCTCGCAATGGCTCCATGGGATCCTGTCCGCTATCCGGAAGGCTCTATAAGCCGCAAGGGCAAGGACCTCAGCGGACAGATTGCCGCAGGTTCAAACTTCAAGAATGTGACCAACCCGTTCTCTATGGTGGAGATGAGCCACCCGAAAGACCGCTACGAGCGCTTTGTGGGCAACGTGTTTGCCGAAATCAACCCGATCGAGGGCTTGACATTCCGCTCAAGCTACAGCTTCGACTACAACATTCACACCAACAAGACATTTAAAGAAGCATACGAGTTCTCAAGCTACGACAAGAACGACAAAAACTTCCTGTCGTCGCTCATCGGACGCTACTACAACTGGACTGTAGACAACATCCTCACCTATGCCCGCACAATCGGCAAGCACGATTTCTCGGCAATGGTAGGTCAGACAGTCGAGGAATACAACTATTACGGAATCAGCGGCTCTGGTTCGACAATTCTCAACCCTGTTGAGAAAAACTGGTTCCTTTCAAAGGTGACCGACGATTTCGGCCGTCCTGCCGACTCAATCTCGCGCAACCGCCGCGTGTCAATGCTCGGACGTCTGCACTACAGCTTCAACAACCGCTACCTCGTTACGGTCAACTTCCGTGCCGACGGTTCAAGCAAGTTCCCTGACAAGCCTTGGGGCTATTTCCCATCGACCGCTTTGGCATGGAAAATCAGCGAGGAAAGCTTCATGAAAGATTTCAACAATCTCGACCTTCTCAAAATCCGTGCAGGATGGGGTCGCGTAGGTAACGACAACATCGGCAACGGCGCGTTTACACTGAAGGTGTTCGATGATGGTCCTACATTTGTTGACTATGTGTTTGGTAAAGACCAGCAGCTCGCCAACGGTGCCACAGTGCTCACTTGGGTGAACAATGGCGGACACTGGGAAAACACAGAACAATGGAGTGCCGGCGTGGACTTCGGTTTGTGGAAAAACAAACTCACAGGTTCTGTCGACTTCTTCCTCCGCAACACAAAGGATATGCTTATGAATGTCACCGCTCCGGCTCACGTGGGCAACCGCTACTCGGCAATGAGCAACGTCGGAACAGTGCGCAACCGCGGCGTGGAGATCACTCTCGAACACCGCAACCAGATTGGTGATTTCGGATATTCTATCGGCGGCAACGTGTCGTTTATCGACAACGAGCTTACCGGACTTAACGGTGGTTCGCCAATCTACTCAAACTACAGCAACGTGATGGTTGTCGACCAGGGTTACCCATTGTATTACTATTGGGGATATCAGTATGAAGGTATCTACAAGACCGACCAAGAGGTGCTCGACTATCTGCACGGCTACGATGCGACAACAACTCCGTTCCATGCTGGCGACTCAAAATACAAAGACAACAACGGCGACGGCGTGATTGACGACAAAGACCGCGTGAAACTCGGCTCTTCAATCCCTTCAATCAACTATGGTATCAATATCGGAATGAATTGGAAGAATTTTGACCTGCAACTCTTCTTCCAGGGCGTGGCAGGCAACAAAATCTACAACCAGCTCCGTCACCGTCTTGAAGGTACAGGCACCAACAGCGTGCTCAGCCCTGTTATGAAGAACGCGTGGATGCAGCACACCAACGATGCTGGCGAGACATACTACGACGGCTCGATTCCAAACCCGAAAAACTCGGTCAACTACTATGTCTCAGACCGCTTCCTCGAGAATGGATCATACTTCCGCCTGAAAAACCTGCAACTCGGCTACACTATCCCGACCGCTGCAATCCGCAAGATTGGCTTGGAGTCATGCCGCCTTTACTTGCAGGGAAGCAACTTGCTGACAGCCACAAAATACACCGGCTTCGACCCGGAAGTAGGCGGCGGTGTTGACTATGGCAACTATCCTCAGGCACGTTCATTCATCTTTGGAGCCAACATCTCTTTCTAACTTAAAATCGAAAAAACAACTATGAAGGTTAAATATTTTTTGAAAGCATTCTGCGGAGCGGCGCTCCTGGTGGCTGCCACTTCATGCAACGACTGGCTGAAGGAGGAAGAGCCTGGAAAATCAACCCCGGAGGACTACTTCGCTCTGGGAAAGGCGGCAATCCGTGCGGTCAACGCTGCCTACACTCCGCTCGCATGGGAATTCAACAGCACATACTTCAGTGAGTGGTTTATTGGCGACATCGCCTCTGACGATGCTCTGAAGGGCGGTCAGAATCTGTCGGATATGGCTGACGCCTACGACATCGAGAACTTTAAGACAAATGCCAACAACTCGTTGCTGCGCGATTTCTATCGCGCGCAGTTCCAAGGCATACAGCGTTGCAACCTCGCAATGCAGGAGGTTGAGGCTATCGAGCCCGATGCGGATATGACAGCCGAGCGCAAAACGTGCTTGATGGGCGAGGCTTATTACATGCGCGCTTACTATTATTTCCGCCTTGTACGCATATTTGGCGGTGTGCCTTATGTCGACAAGGTGATCGACAGCAGCAAGGACTGGAAGCAGCCATGTGCCACTGCCGAGGAAATTTACAACCACATCATCGACGACCTCAAGCTGGCTGAGCAGATGCTTTGGAACAAGAGCAAATATGCCGACGCCGACCTCGGACGCGCAACTAAGGGCGCAGCGCAGGCAATGCTTCTGAAAACTTATCTCTATATGCACGACTATAACAATGCATACGAATGGGGTAAGAAATTCTTTGAAGAGCAGAAGAACGAATACAGCCTTTGCCCGAACTACTCAGACAACTTCACTCTCGCCGGAGAGAACGGTCCTGAATCGGTGTTTGAAATCCAGTATATGGCAGATCCTACGAGCGACTACGGCGAAGGTTTCGGCTTCACCCGCGGTTCGTTCACCACAATCCTCACTCGTAGCCGTGCGGCTTCGCTCGGCGGAAATGCAGGCTGGGGCTTCAACCATCCGACGCAGAACCTCTACGATGAGTTTGAGCCGGGCGACCCACGCCGCGAAGCCACTATCAGCAAGCCATCAGACTCAGAGGTGGAAGCCAACACCGACTTGACTTATCTCGGCAGCCCGTACAACAACAATAAGACTTCATTCTACGAGAATGGCATATTTGTGGCTCTTGACCACGCAACACGCAGCCCGATGAACTATCGTCTTATCCGCCTGTCGGACGTGATGCTGATGTATGCCGAGGCTGCTCTTGAAAGCGGCAAGGATATCGCAGTGGCAAAAACAATGCTCAACAAGGTGCGCGAACGTGTCGGAATGCCGGCATTCCCTGGATATCGCGGCTACAGCGACAACACCGAAGACTTGCGCGAGGCAATCCGCCATGAGCGTCGTGTGGAGTTGGCAATGGAAGGCCACCGCTGGTTCGACCTTTGCCGTTGGGGCATCGCCTATGAGGTGATGGATAAGGACAACGGTTCTTACGGCAAAAACGAGAGTGCCGAGGCACGCGCCGAAATGGCATCGTTTGTAAAAGGCAAGCACGAGCTGTTCCCGATTCCGGCAGAGGAAATCAACCTTAACCCGATGGAGCAGAACAACGGATACTAAAAACAACAAAAACAGGAAGGCGGACACACGTCTGTCCGCCCTCCTTAAAAATAAAACTTAATCATTTAATCATTCACTAAAAATTTTACCAATTATGAAAAATTTGACTCTTTTGGCTGCTATGGCAGTTTGTGGCGTAGGTATCGCCAATGCACAGTATGTAGGTGACCCTGCATTGTCAAAAACAACTTCAACAGGCAACTTGTATGACGTGATTCTTCTCGACGATGCCAGCATCGAGTCTTTGAAGACTTCTGGCAAGACTGTTCAAGACCTCCGTACGGACGACGTAAACCGTTTCCTCTATGTTTGGGACAATACTTTCGTTGCTGGTGACGGCTCTTATCCTGGCGTAGACATGCAGATGGACGGCTACGTTTCTTTTGACGTGTCAACAATTGGCTGGTCAGGCGCTGGATTCAACATTGCAAACGCTGCTGCCGATTTCAAGCACTTCACTGACAACACTCACTTCCACTGCGGTCTTCGCTCAACAAATGGCATCAAAAATGTAGCGCTTATCATCGGTGACGGTTATGCTTTTGAGAACAAGAACGACAAATGGACTCCTGCAAAGATTTCTGTCGGAGCAGAGGCTTTTGTTGACAATGGCGCTTCTTATCCATTGGTAGGCAACTTCAGCGCTGACGGCGAATGGGTGGCTGTCGACATCACTTTGGGTCAGCTCAAGAAATTGTGGCCTGACTTCAACTACAAGGCTGTAGGTTTCGGTGGCAACATCTTAGCAGTCCTTGGTGGCGGCACAGCAGGCAAAAACATCTGCCTCGACGCTGCTTATTTCTACACTCCTGGCGAAGGTTCTGTTGAAGGCATCGCAGCCGACGCTGACATCATCGTTACTGCACGCACAATCAACGCTGCAGGCGCAGAGGAAATCGCTCTCTACAACCTCGCAGGTCAGCTCGTTAAGAAGGTAAACTCTTCTGTAATGGGTGTTGAGAACGTTGCTGCAGGCGCCTACATCGTGAAGGCTGGCAATGCTGTGAAGAAAGTCGTTTTGAAATAATATTGTTTCAACAAAAATTCAGGTTGGCGGATGGAAATCCGCCAACTTAACTTCTAAAAGTCCGGCGGCAAATGCTGCCGGCAATCATACAGACCGCCACGACGGCGACTGTGGCAAAACAAAAACTCGAAACAATATTAAAGAAAAAATAATGAATTTCAGCAAGAAACTACTCTTCATGGCGTTGGCTTCGTGCGCAGCGCTTCCAGCAGTGGCTAAAGACGCTCAAGTGGGCACCGGCGAGACCGACGGATATCGGTTGGTGTGGCAGGATTTGTTTGATGACTCCGAGCTGCGTCCGGACCGTTGGAACATTGAGGTGAACGGTTCAGGCGGCGGTAACAATGAGCTGCAGTTCTACACCGACCGCAAGAGCAACGTGCGTCTCGGTGATGACGGCAAGGGCAACCATTGCCTTATTCTGACGGCTGTGCGCGAGGTGTACAACGGCAAGCAGTTCACTTCGGGACGTATAAACTCGAAAAACAAGGTGGCGTTTACCCACGGAAAGGTGGAGGCGGCGATAAAACTGCCTAAGACCGCCAACGGCTTGTGGCCGGCATTCTGGATGATGGG
>ERZ1034687.1027-NODE-1027-length-15956-cov-17.460411_pt1 | contig 15956 bp, 21 predicted proteins | sample MGYA00520704_ERZ1034687 | MGnify/ENA primary metagenome ERZ1034687 (study PRJEB33766, sample SAMN09781762) | gut metagenome | biome: gut microbiome | host: Homo sapiens | place: Madagascar | study: EMG produced TPA metagenomics assembly of the PRJNA485056 data...
GTTTTGCTTTAAATGTTTGCGAGAATATAATAAAAATTTTATATTTTGTTTCCTTAATTAACTTACGACTTTTTCAACAAAAGTCGTTTTTTATTATGTTTAAGTCAAATTTAAAAAAATCAATTATAAAATATTTTTTAGTCTGTCAATAACAAATTCCATTGCACCTTGTTGAGAAGCAAAAACAGTTTTGCAATCCTCGCAAGCTTGTGCATAAAACTCTTTATCTGAAAGTAATTTTGCCATATAATTTGTTAATTCTTGCGGAGTTTTTACAACTTTACCTGCTTTTGAGCGACCTAAAATCCAATAAATATCTCTGAAATTATGGATAGATGGCCCAGAAATCGCCGGTTTGTCATAAACAATTGCTTCAAGCGGGTTGTGACCTCCGGTTTTGTTAAAACTTCCGCCAATGAATGCAAAATCACAGATTTGATACATTTTGCTAAGTTCGCCCATCGTGTCAAGAATAATGATTTCGTTATTTTCAAAAGTGTCATTATTGGAGCGCTGACCGAATTTCAAACCAGTTTTTTCTGTTAAACTTTTTACTTCGTTCAATCTCGTTAAATGTCTTGGCGCAATTAAAAGTTTGATGTCCGGAAAATCTTTTTTGAGTTTGGTAAAAGCGGTTAAAACAATCTCGTCTTCCCCCTTGTGGGTGCTTCCTGCTATAATGATTCTGTTTGATCCTTTTCCGATTTCTATATCTGCATTAATTCTTTTTACATCGAATTTGAGGTTCTTCATAACCTGTGTTTTGCTTTCAGGTGCGCCAATTTGAATGAATTTATTCTTATCTTCTTCGCTTTGTGTAAGGATTTCAGTATAGTTTTTGAATAATTCTTTGAAAAATCCCTTTAAAAATCTGTATGATTTGAAAGTTGCGTCAGAAATTCTACCGTTGATTACAAAAAGTGGTATATTTTTGTTATGGCAATATGCTGCAAAAGTAGGCCACAATTCTGTTTCAGCAATCAAAACAACGCTAGGATTAATCTTGTTTAAGAATTTTTCTACGCAAAATGTAATATCGAATGGAAAATATGTAATAAAGTCTGCGATATTATCATATTTTTTGTGCGCAATCTCTTGACCGGTCTTTGTTCCAGTGGTTACAACAATTTTGTAGTTAGGAAAGGTTTCTTTTGTTTTTTTGATTAAATTTTCAAGAGCAATGACTTCTCCAACAGAAACTCCATGAAACATAATAACTTTGTCACCCAAATCAGGAGCATCAAAATCTCCGAATTTTTCTTTCCATCCGAAAGATTTTCCCTCGATTTTTCTAACTGCTGCATATACAGGTAACGAGATTATGAATAAGATTGTTGATAAAATTCTATAAATAAGCATGCCATGATTATAGCATAAAATCTATTGTTGGATGTTAATAACAGATTTATTTAAGTGAAAGTTATGCGCCCATTTCAACACATGTTTTTCCCTATTGACAAGTTTTTTAAAAAATCTTAAAATACTGGTATGGCTATAGCATATTTAAGTTTAGGCTCAAATAAAGGTGACAGAATTGGATTTGTGCAACAGGCAACAAGTCTTTTGAATGCTGCTGACGGGATTTCTTTGATTAGAACTTCTGCGTTTTATGAATCTGAACCGTGGGGAATGGATACTAAAAACTGGTTTGTAAATGCAGTTGTCGAGATTAAGACAACTCTTTCTCCGCAAAGATTATTGAATGAATGTCAAAGGATTGAGGCTCAATTAGGGCGTAAACGTGATATTGAGGCGAAAGGTTATCAAGATAGAACAATAGATATTGATATTTTGTTCTATAGTAAAGAAATTGTGAATGATGAAAACTTGACAATTCCTCATAAATATTTGCATTTGAGAGCTTTTACGCTAGTGCCATTGTTGGAATTAATTCCAAATTTTGAACATCCTGTTTTGCATAAAACAATTACTCAATTGCATGATGATTTAGAAAATCCTGAGATGGTGTTTTTGTATGGTACAAGAGTTGAAATCTAAGGTCGTAATTGTTGGTGGCGGTCCAGCGGGGTGTATATGTGCGTATTTTTTGCAAAATGATTTTGAGGTTACTGTTATTGAAAAAAATTCTCCTCTAAAAACTCTTTTGCCTACAGGTGGTGGGCGATGCAATCTGTGTCATGCAGAATTTGATTTTAAAGAGTTAGCAAAAAATTATCCCAGAGGCGAAAAGTTTTTATATTCTGTTTTTTCAAAATTTTCTACATCTGATACGATTGAATTTTTTGAAAAAATTGGAGTTGAAACTTATGTACAAGAAAACCTGCGAGTTTTTCCGCAATCTAATAGCGCCAAAGATGTTAGAGAACACTTTTTGAATAGTTTAAACAAAGTTAAATTTGTGAGAGAAAATGCGTTGAGAGTAAATATTTTAGAAAACGGATTTTCTGTTGTGACTGATATGGGTGCGTATAAAGCGGATTATGTGGTTATTTCTACTGGTGGACATTCTACTTTTGATTTGATTAAGATGTTGGGGCATAAGATTGTTACTCCAAAACCTGCACTTGTCGGTCTTTTGACAAAAGAAGATTTTTCTTCTATTAGTGGAGTAGTGATAAATGATGTTTTGTTCACACACAGGGGAATTTCAGGTCCGAAAATTTATACGATTTCGTCATTGAGAGCTAGGGACAATTTCCCATATAAATTAAGTTTCAACTTTATTGATGATATTGATTTGCAAGATTATTTAAACCAAAATCCTCATAAATCTATTAGGAATTTGATTGCGGAATTTGTCCCGAAATCTTTTGCGGATTACGTTTTATATAATTTGAAAATTGAAGCTGAAACGAAATGTCACAGAATTGATGGTAAAACAAGAGATAAAATTCTTGATAAGTTGCACAATTTTGAGGTTACAGTGACCGGAACTTTCCCTGATGGAGAAGTTGTGACAGCTGGAGGAGTAGATTTAAAAGAAATAAATTCTAAAAATATGGAATCCAAAATTGTTCCGCATATTTATTTTTGCGGAGAAGTTTTGGATATTGACGGTTTTTGTGGAGGTTTTAATCTCCAAAACTGCTGGTCAACCGGTTATGTTGCCGCACAAGGAGTTATAAACACTTCTATTGTATAAAACTTTTCCAATATGCTTTTGAGTTGTCGTCAGGATTTATGTCTATGCTAGCCCAATATGCACAACATACTCCGTTTGTTATTGAGTCAGTTTCTTTTTTTGTGCAAGTACAAGAATGACCATTACCTAAAACAGCACTTCCGTTTATTTGATCATTTATTGTTTGAGGATTGCCTATTGGAATGATTTTCCCATCTTTTGTTGGTCTAAAACTAAATATATCAACTCCCAATTGATTTGGTCTTTTATAATAACCATTTATGTCTACGGAAATTATTGGACATTTTGAGTTTGAAACTCCAAATTCAAAATAAAAAGTTCTTTTTTGAATATCAACCGCACCTCCGTCATCAAATAAAGTTTGTGGAACTGTTTTAGTCCCAGTAAGATTTTTGATTTGGTTAGAACCTAAAATTTGAGATTTAGATGTCCCATCACCTGTATAATATTCAATAAAAGCATCGCTTGTAGCTTTAGATGAGGCGTAACCACTTTTAGTTTCATCCCACATCTGCCAATTATATTCACAAATGTTCATATCATAATCTTTTATAAAATTTTGGTTAACTTGTTGCAGTTCACTATATGCCTTTTTAAACTGTGTTTTCAATACAGTTTTTCTATGGTTTGCAATAAGTGCCGGCATTGTCATAGCCACAACAACACCGATTATGCCGAGAGTGATGAGAACCTCAGCGAGGGTGAAGGCTCCACACCAATGTCTGAAGTATGAACCAACACTGTCACAGAGGGCTACGTGCGTAGCACCGGCTTGTTTTAGTGAAAAGAGAGAAGTGAAACGTGAAAAGTCCTTATCGTTATGAATAAGTGAATGGTGAGTGGTGAATAGTGAGTAGACCTTATTGGTAAAGTTATTTTGGTTCATATCTCCAAAACATGTCATTGCGCACTTGTTGCGCAATCTTTTATTAGTATTTTCCACTGTGATTTGTTTATTTTTCATGAATTAAACTCCTTAAATTAATAAGATTTATTAAATAATATAAGTCAGTAATGATATATTATATATCATTACTGACTTAAAATGTCAAATCTATTTAATATTGCTAAAATCTAATTATGCTAAAGAATAACCTATCAGCTATTATGGGAGCTAAGCGAATAAAAATATACGAATTGGAAAAGATATCTGGAATTAGTCGCAGCACTATTACCAGATTGTATTACAATCAAACTAATACAGTGAGTTTTAATACAATCGAAAATATTTGCAAAGCGTTGAACTGTACTCCTGGCGACTTGTTTGAAGTTGTTGATTAGCCTTGAATTTTTCCGCTTGCTAACATCTCTTGTTTCAAGTCCTCTTTTACTTGGAAACCTTCGTTGTTTTTGTCAAATTTTCTCATAGCAACCATAAGTGCTGGAGCCAAAACTCCCAATGCTCCGATACAAGCTCCGATGTTTAGAATGATTGAACTTCTTTTTGCTTTTTTTACGTTTTTCAAGAAAGCTTCAATTGACTTGTCTTTTACATCTGTTGCTTTAAAGTTTTCAAATTTTTGGCTTAATTTTTTTAGTTTACTTGCTACTCCTTGAAATTCGTCATAATCAATAAATTGTCTGTAATCTACGTCATCTGCTTGAGTGGCTTTTTTTAGCGTTGGGATGATGTCAGACATTTTAGCCATTTTTACAACAAAATCATCTGGGTTGTTGTGGATATAATCAAGCATGTTGCTATAAGAATTTAGTTTCAAAACCTTTTCAGAACTTTTTGCAAGAGAACCGTCTTTGAAAGCTTTTGCCAAATCTTCGCTTTCAATAACTCTTGCATCCAAATCAATTGCAACTGGTTTTTGAGTATTCTTTTCTGCTCTGTTTTCTAGAAATTTTTGAATAGGTTTGCTTGCAAAATACATAAACGCCCAGAAAGAACCTTCTTTGATTGCATAACCGACAAGTTCTTGTTTATTCCTTGATTCTGCAAGTCTTTCTGCGGTAATTGAACCATCTAAAATCATAAGATTTTTTACCGGATTGTACATAAATTCTGAAATACCTCCGGTAAATGCAGGTTGGTCTTGGGTTTTATTTTGGTGTAAACCATTAAATGCTGCTTTGTTTGCAGGTTTTGTATATAAAAATTTATCTTTATTGTCTTTGTTTTCAAGCTGCATCTCTTTGAGAATTTCTTTTTGAGCAGCTTTTTTTGTTTGTAAGTGTCTATATTTTGTTAAACCTGCATATGAAAGGATTGTTAATGCGGTTGATACTACGAATTTACCCATTGCAAGATTTTTGCTGAATTTAGGGTTTTTAGTAGCATTTATAATGCTCTCTTTGATAGAAGAATCTGCGTAATTGATGGTTTTGTTTATAAGTTTTTTTCTTTTTTTAGAAAAATTTCTAACATCAAAATTAGGATCAATTTTTAATGCTTTGTATAATGTGAAATCTAATAACTTTTTATATGCCGGAATACCAAAAAGCCAAATAGCTTGCGTTCCGAATTCATCTAAAAATCTGTCTTTACCTTCTAATTCATCGCCTGTGATGTATGAACCTGCTGTCAAGCCTACACTGTTTGCGATATCTTTTATTGCCATAGGAACAAGCGAATTACTGTTCCCGAGTTTTGAATATATATAACTAGCTGAAATTGCCGGAATCATTTTAACCTTTCCGTGACATAATGCCACTCAATAATTAAGTACTATAGACCCCAAATTAAGTTCATTAATTTGACGATAGGGGCATTCGCCTTTATTATTGAGTTTCGTCGGATATTTCTGTGCATTCTTCTACCTTTCACTTTTACTGTAAGTATCATCAATATAAATATTTGCCTGTTTGGCGGGGTATATTTACGATTATTAACATAAGAAAATGACCTTTCGGGGGGAAAGGTCTTGTTAATGAAAAAATCTATTCACGACAACAAATGAGCGTGCTTTACAACAAGCCTTTCATAGTTCTCACAATTCGTCGTAATTGGTTCATAATAATCATATTCTTATAATACACTAAAAAATTTTTTTGTAAAGATGTAAATTTTTCTTAAAAAAGTGGTAAAAATTTCGATTTTTGAGTTTTCGTCAAAAGTATGAAAATTCAAAATAATAACAATTTATCTTTTAATGGAATAAAAATTTCTAGTGCAAAATTTGAAGATGTTCGGGAGGTTGCGTTTGATTTGAAACGTGCCGGTTTTTTAAGTCTTGGGCATAAGACAATTTATTGTAACAATAATATTAGTGATAAAATGAAAGCAGCACGACAGATAAGACAACAAAGCGAATTTTTTGACAGAGAATTTGGTGCAGTGTTTTTCCCATGGAGTAATGAAGCATATATAATGGCAAGTCCATGTTATGAGCAATTGATGTTCCCTATGATAAAACAATATGATAAAGATGCGGTTTTGAACCTTTTAATATAATTATAAAGTCTAAATCGTTTTAGATAGGTTATGCACGAAAATCTTTTAGGAAATTTTCTTCTTTTGTATCAAGTCCGCTATAAATTTCGGAGTTGCTTTTTGTGTTAGGAGTAACAATATTTTTTAATGTTTTTAAGAGAACATTTGTGATACTTTCATCTTTGTCATAATCAAAATCGCAAGAGCTTACATATCTTGATCCAATTTTGTTGTTTTCGTATGCCCATTTGCTATCAAACTTATCTACAATAAATACATTACTATGTGGTTTAGTAAGGTCAAGGCTTTTAGGATTTGAATGTAGAGTGAATTGGTAATATTTTCCAATAATTTCCCCAGAAGGTGTTTTTAAACCTGTTTTGTGAACTAGGCTTGTAGTTAGTGATAAAAAATTTTTATCAAAATTTGAAGTCAATTTAACTAACAAATTTTGTAGTTCAGGGGTTTTGTTTTCTTTCATGCAATTTTTGGCAAATTCTCCCCAATAATCTTTCGTTCCAATCGTTTTGCTATTATAAACACAATTTACACTCGGTAGTTTGGATTTAAAACTTGTGTTTTTATTATTTGAAAAAGATGTAATTGGTTGAATTTGCATGGTTATCTCCCCTTTTTTTTATAATTTTAACACAAAAAAATAACACCCCTTCGGGTGTTCTTCTTTTTTATAAAATACCCCCAAGCGAATTCGAATCGCTGTCTACACCGTGAAAGTTTTTATTGGGGCTGTTTTATATAATTTATTGAGTTGACGAAGTGGCGAAAAGTGAATAATATCTTGATTTTTTAATTTAATAAATAGGATTAATTTTTATTAATTAAATTGCTATTGTTGCCATTGTGTTACCATTTTCAAGTCTTTAAAAATTTCTGCGAAAGTAGAAAATCTATGTATAGATGTAGCGTTTGTTTTTATAAAAATAGATATTATTAACCTAATAATAGCGGGGGTAAAAGGTTTTGAAATTCCGGAAAATTTCTGTGAGGGTTTTATATACAGGAGCTAGAAAGTCGGTCATAGTGCCTCTATCCGCATTTTTTACTTCTAGGGTAATCAATGTATACATCTATGTGTTAATATCAATTTTTATTCTGTCAAGCTATTCTGAATGTTTAAACTAGAGCCCTCAGAATGGCTTTTAAGAGGGGTAAAATGCTTTCTAGGTGTATTTATACCCCTTAAATTAGCGATTTTGTTATTTCTACTGTTTCCATTGTTATTATCATTTTTAATTATTCAAATTTATATTCTATTGTGTAAGGTCGGACGAAGTAGCCCGCAAAAACAATAGGAGAGGGAGAAATGACCAAAAAAGTTACAAAAAGTTTCTGCATAGAACAGTCCACATTATTAGACTTAATGACGCTAAAACACGAACAAAACCTTAATATTAGTTCATTCGTAAACGCTTTAATAAAGGCGAAAATAACAGAAATAAAGGGGAAAAGAGGAGAAGTAAAAAATGGCAATTAGACGCAAGTACACAGATATTAGAAAAACGAACAAAAAAGCTAATACAAATCATAGTGTAAGTTTAGACAGCAAAACTTATCAAATATTAAAGGAAATGGCTGAAATAGGACAAATTAAGTCAATCCGCTCAGCTTTGCATGATATGGTACAAGTTGCGGTAAATCGAGAAGCTGAAAGAAAATGGGGCAGTACATTTGCCGATTATCCACGTTTCCCGCATACTCCGAGCGAAAGACTTAGCAGGACTTATATTCCATATTCGTTACACGATGAAGTTATTATTGCTATTGCCGTCGAATTGACAGAATGCAGAACTGTACAGGAGTTTGTTAAGCAGGCTGTCAGAGAGAAATTGAACCGACTTTGGAAAAAACCTGAACACACATACTATGACAACGGCGACCCAAACGAGGAATATTTCGAATGGGCGGATAAACGAATGCACCGCAGTTTGTTATTAAAAGATTATGAAAAGATTAATATCGAACCGTATTTTGAGAACGGCGAAAAAATGGGATATATCCTTAGTACAACTGACTCAGGGCTTTCAAACATTGAAGAAGCGAGGATTAAGCAAGACATGGAGTATAGTTGGATTGAGGGTACGTTTCTACAATGAAGATAGTAAGTAAGTTCTTAGTTGATAATACTGTAAATGCAGTGATATCGGGTGTTCGCGGGTATCGTAAGGGTAAATCGAGAGATTATCTACTACAAGTCTTGCAATCCTTTCTCATACGAGAAAGCGGAACAATCAAAAGTGGTGCGGGGGTTGATATAGAGGTAGAGCAGTATTGCTCTATCCTCTTGAAATCCGTAAAGGATAGAATGTTGAGAGATAACCCAAAAAGTATATGGCGGGAATTGGTGCTATCACTAACAAAAAGAGCTATTAGAGAGAAAACAGGAGTAACAATAGAATGAATGTAGATATAGCGGATTTAAAGACTTTGCAAATCAAGTTAACAAATAAGGTTAAAGTGTCGACTATCCCAAGTGCTTATAAAGGTATTGTAATTGACTGTATTTATTCAGTCCACATGCCTTTGTTCAGGTATCGTAATCGACTGGACATCGTGATAAATGCAGAGTTTAAGGCAAAGGTTATACATAAAGTAGAGAGTGCATTACGTGCGGAGGGAGTAAATGACCTCCAAATAGAGCGGATTACAGACACTATCCACAAATGTGAATTATTATAATCTTCCATGTAATTATTTGCCCCGTTACGTAGATGTAGCGGGGTTTTTCTTTGTAGAAATTTGAAGAAAAATGAAAAATAATTAAAGAAAAAATTAGACATAGGTGTTGCCTGCAAATTCATTCTCTCGGGAGCTTACGCTCCCTGCGAAATCGCTGAACCGCTCAGCTTGAAGTCTTTGAGGACTTCTCGCTTCACCGTTTCCGCCGTTTGCTTCTGCAACGCCTACATCAGCGTTCGCTGTCAACGAATTTAATCACACATGTTCAGGGTTCAGAGGCTCGTAGTCCAAAAACTACAACTTTTTTTAAAATCTTAATATTTTAGACTCAACATAATTCTGATTAATAATAATTATTAACAAATCCCTCATACTCCTGTATCATTTCATATATATCACCATTCATGTGAAAGTCAGGATATTTTTTTATAAACTCTTTCCATTTGTTTGCCCATTTTGAATATGTCCGTACAAAGCTTATTCCGTCATCGTTATAATTTGCAACTTGTAAGTCATTGTCTAATTGCTTTGACAATTCAAAATATTCTTTCCAGTCGTCTGTCAAGTATGGAGTATATGTTTTTAGCACATAATCATAATCTATCATTAAACCGACTGCTCCCCTAAAACAGACCTTAAGTATATTTATAGTAGGGCTGGTTATTCTTATTGGGTTTGGATTTGCGTCTGTAATTTTGGTTGCAGTAATAATACCTTGTTCACTTAAACTTTTTTCATAATTGAAATTATCCGTAAAATATTGACGTGTTTTATTCACATTATCCATGAATATTGCAAATAATTTTGAATTATCTTGTTCTTTTTTACTTTTTTTGAAAAACGTTATCAAATCTTGTTCTTGCTGTCCAAGGGAAGAAAGAACGTCATAAAAACTTCCCACAGGAGTATAACTTAACTCTATTGATTTATACCCTGTATCTGTAAGTTTATTACTGTCTATAGTTTTAATCATGAAATTAACTAGAAAAAAAATGCAAATTACAAATAATATACTTAACATACATATAGTGAATATTTTTCGGATTTTGGGAAGTTGAGTTTTTATTGAGTCAAAAACACTATATATTGTGGGAATTTTTTCTCCACAAACAGAACATATAATAGAATTTTTTTCAACTTCTTCATGACAGTAAGGACATTTCATTATGTGTTACCTCCATTATTACCTAACCACATATTACAAAATCTACATTTTTTAGCGTTCTTTTTTATTATTGAATTGCAGTATGGACAATATTTTTCATCTTCTGCTGGAACTGGAGGTAATGTCTTGGACTCTTGTTTTGTTATAGGATTTATATCAATTTCTCTCTTGGTATTTTCTGATATCGTTTTTAATAAGTACCTAATATCAATTAAACTAAAGATTAGCCATGAAATAAGTGACAATGTTAATATTCCAACGCAAAGGATAAGGATGCCTAGCCCTACCGTATTTTCATCTTTTAAAAATTGCCATGACACATAAATTAACCCAACCAATAAAATAAATACAGTATATTCTAACCAAGTATCAACAAAATATAAAAGACCTGTTCTAAACCAAGAGTTTTGTGCCATATTTTCCTCCTATTGCAATTCTAAATAGATAAAATCATGAAATTTTTGTTTATCATGAAAAAAAATGAATATCAATAAGTTGATACAAATTGTAAACAATCAATATCAATAAGTTTTGTTTAATTTGCTATGTGTACTCATTAAGATAACAGAGGAGTATAAGGATGAGCAAAGACAATACCTTTGGTGATAAATTAAAACAAATTAGGGTGTCCCGAGGACTTTCACAAGCGAAGTTAGCGGAAATGGCGAATATTCATGAAAAGCATATTTCAAAGATAGAAACAGGTCGTTTTCACCCGAATTTTGAGACGTTAAACAAAATTCTAAGAGCACTAGATTTAAAACTTGAAGATGTTGGGGTTGATTTGTCTAAAGTATCAACTAATGACAACCCATTCTTTATTAAAGCTATGCAGATACTAAGTAATGCAAATGAGGAAGAAATAGAATTTTACTATAACCTATTAAAGACCGCCCAAAAGGGAATTGATAGTTTAAAAGACTAACTCTACCACTCTCCCGACATCGGGTCATATTTAATCAAAGTTTCTTTCAGCTCCTTTTTCGATAACCCAATATAGTCGCACGTTGTCAGGCTTGATGTGTGATTAAGTGCTTTTTGTACGATAGCGATGTTTTTATCCTCCTTGAGATAAAGGAAGTAAGCCCACGTTTTTCTAGTAGTGTGGTTGGAGAATTGTACATCAGGACAGACTGCTTCTACAATCTCTCTCAATTTTCTATATGCCTGAGACTTATCAATCGCTTTGTTTTTTGCTCCGTTCTTTCTATTAGCAAAAATCAGCTTATCATTGTCTTTAAGATTGTATTTCTCGATATAGGTATTAAGTACAGGTTGTAATCCAGTAGGCACAGTAATCATACGCCTTTTACCCGTTTTTTGTTCTGTTATTTCTGCATTTGAAGAAGTTACGTCTTTCACAGTCAATTTTAAGGTATCAGAAATTCTGAAACCGAGCCCGAGCGACAAGCTCCATAGTATGTAATATTTTTCGTGTGGAGCTTTAAGGGTTATGTTTCCGCTTTTATTCGTAAGTCCATTCGTTAGAGCGTCTTTTATCTTATACAACTCCTCTTTTTTCATGATTGGCGTACTTCCGCTTGGTTTGTGTATTTCTACTTCTTTCCCGTGTCTATTGGTAATGTACGTTTCTGTTGTTCTTTCCATACTTAATCTCCCGCCCCATAGGGGTTTATGCCCCTATGCTATGCTAAATCTTCTGCTTGCTACTTGTTTTGTAAACATAGCGTAAACATCAGCAAAGTCTTTTTTAAAAGCCTTAGTATCAAATCGTGATGATAATACACTTGTAAATCTGATTATAACGTTGCCTAAGTCCAGTGTTTCAATTTCTCGGTTGTCCATTTCTTCTTTAATTAGAGCCTCACGAGCTGTAATCATCGCTTTTAATTCATCTGCTTGAGCGTATAAGTTTTGAAGTTCTTCAACGGTGTTTCTAATGTCTGAATTTCTCATTTTTTATCTCCTGTTTTTCTGTTCTCTATACCTCTATTATTACTCCAATTACTCACTATGTCAACATATTGGAGTGAGTTTATAAAGAAATGTGTTGACACTCCTCTCTTGAAAACAGGTTGTATTATAAGTCTAGCAAGAGATTTCAGGATTTATCAAAAACTCACTTTTCTATAGGAAGTGTGAGTTTTTAGGAAAATAAAGTATTCTATAATCGTGAGAAATAACTATTTGTTTTGCTTCGTTTTCAGAAATTCGAAATATTCAATCAAATCATCAGCAAAGCTTGATGAAAAATTCCCATTTGTTAATACTGTTCTAATCTTATTTTCAATGTCATTTTCTCCCGTAAGTAAATCCATACGAGTTGGAGTAATCCTAGCACTAAACACTTCATCAAGTGGCATGCCAACTTTATTACAAAGGCGAACCAACGTTTCCATTCTAGGTAGCTTCTTTCCTGCTTCCAAATCTGATATTAGGGCAATACTAATCTGTTCCTCTCTGTAAATATCACGTAAAGATAATCCCGCTTTCAGTCTGTACTGCTTGAATTTTTTACCGATGTTTTCAGAAAGACTATCATAGTCTGTAGTTGATATTCGTTTTCGTATAGACATAGAACCTCCATTCTCACTTTATCACAAAAAAATATTGTAGCAATAAATGAACAGTGTTCATTAATAGTTGACAATAAAAAATTTCGAGGTATATTAATTGTATTAAGTGTAAAGAAATTATGAACACTGGCAAGATTATTAAGCACAATAAGAAAAGCAAAGGAGTTAAATATGGCAGTTAATGCAATAGTAAACAACAACATTGGTGATAAAGTGCTTATCACACTGAAACAAGTCGCTGAAATTCTAGGGTTAAAATACCACTACGCACGAAAATTAATGCTAAATGAAAAAAGTATTGGTTTTGTGGATTTTGGTGGAAAAAAGCTATGGGTTAAAGACGAAATAATTAAGTACAAAGAAGCTCACTATATTAAACCTGAGGTGCAATAATGACAATCCAAAAGCGAACAAATCCCAGTGGTGCTATTCGCTGGCGTTCCGTAGTACGAGTTGAAACAGGTAAATATGACAGGTTCGGCAATCCTGAACGAAAGCAAAAAGTTGTCGGAACATTCTTGACTAAAAAAGAAGCTGAAAAAGCCGAGAGAGAGTTTCTCAATAACTTTGAGGCTAATAAAATAGAACTCAACAAAGAAGCTACGGTATATGACGTTGTCAAATTATTTCTCGATTTCGCAAAGAACGAGGGAGAATATTCTCTTGGTACAGTATCAAACTATGAGGGAGTGTTACGCAACCACTTATCATTTTTTAATGATGTTAAGGTAGCTAGAATTACACCCGCACTAGTACAGGCATGGGAAAGAAGTATGTACAACAAAAAAGCAAGCCCACATGCTTATAATACGTGTGTGAAAGTGCTAAAAGCCTCATTCAACTATGCTATGAAGTTAAAACAAGTGAGAACTAATCCATTTGTAGAAATGAGCAATAAGTCCATTCCACCAAAACTACGAAAGAGATTTTCAACGAAAGAATTAACGGAACTTATTGAAGTTTGTAGGGAAAAATTTCCAGAATATTTCTGTTTGTTTGTACTTGCTACATTAACAGGAGCTAGAGTCGGAGAATATTCAGCATTAAAAGTTAGCGATATAGACATGCAAAGTAGGCGAATATTTATCAACAAACAATTCACTAGAGGTCAATTAAAAAACAGAACTAAAAAAGAAGCGTCCACAAGAATTGTTGACATATCTGAACAGGTCCTCAATATTATCCAATGGCATATTAATGAATTTGAGATTAGTAATGGCGATTTTTTATTTAAAAATTCAAAAGGGGATATTGTCGGAGCTAAGTGGATTGAGCGTAAGCTCAAAGCGTTGCTAATAGAATGTGGATACGAGGAGGACTACTGCAGAGTGCATGACTTAAGGGGGCAATATGTAGACATAATGCACTTGTGTGGTGTACCTTTGGAATATATTTCTCGTCAAGTAGGACATAGTAATACGATTGTTACATCAAAGATTTACACGCAAATTTTACATGAGTTACCCGTTCAAGCGAACGCATTACTGGATAAGAAAATTTTTGGTAGTCAAAAACAGGATTAAAAATTTTGTTACCATAATTGTTACCATTTAGTTAATTTTAAGGAGGAATTGAAAACTTAGCAAAAAAATAACTAGCCTCAAAGCTAGTCATATCTTTATTTTTAAATGGTACCCCCAAGCGAATTCGAATCGCTGTCTACACCGTGAAAGGGTGTTGTCCTAGGCCTCTAGACGATGGGGGCTTGAACTTTTTGCTACAAGAGTTATTGTATGGTAAAAAAAAATAAATGTCAACTACTTCGTTAGAATTTTTTTTATATTCATTTCTATTTTTTAATTTCGTTAATAATATCACGTATTTCGGGCGAAATATCTTCGTCTGTTTTGATGTTTAATTTTACCATTTGGGCAAATTCTACTTTTTTAAATTCGTGCATGCCTCGTGTTTTGAATACTTCTTCTAAAAATTTTACTCTCGGAATATCTTCATTTAGTTTTTCTTTTTCAAGTATTGAAATGTTTTTTAGTTCGTATTCTAAAGTTCTTAAAACAAGGTTAATAGGCAGTAAATCTTCAAATTCTCCGCACGCAAGCAAGTGAATCTTGTCGCAGGATCTTAATCTTGGCTTAATTTCTTCAAGGTTTTCGCTCGCATCTTTATCTAAAAGTACAAATATTGGTAATTTCAAAACTTCTGATAAGCTATAATATAGTTTTACGACTTGATTTTTCCCCCCAGCAGAAAGAACATAAATCCCCTCTTTATCAAAGTCAAAGCCACAATATTTCCCAAATTCTGGGAGTAGAGTTTCTTCGGTTGCCCCTTCCGCAATCACAACTTTTTCGATAGGAAATCTTAATGATTTTTCTTTCCTAATTTTTTTAATATCTTTAGAAGAAAGAATTTTTAACCATTGTAAGTTTTTAGGTGAGGTTTCATCAATAAAATCTAGGCAAGCTTTATAGTTAATTTTATTTTTCAACAATTTCTCAACTTCTTCTCCAAAAATAAATACGGATTTTTCATAATCGTATAATTTTTGGTTAATTGTATAATCGTCGTCCTGTGGTTTCCCCATTTTTTCTAGGGAATAATTTATAACAAACTCTGCCCAGTTTTTAATTTCTTCAAAATTCATTTCTTCCAGTTCTGTTTTTTTGAATTTTGGGATAATTAAGTTGTTGGTTAAAATGTCACGAAAAACTCTCAAATACTTAACCTCGGTATTTTTGAACCGTGTTAATCTATCGATAGAAATAAGGATTTGTTCTTTTGTCATTGGTTTGACTTTTGAGTTTTTCAATGATAACCTCTTTTTAATATTTATTTACAAAAACAGCTGGATTTTAGCAATTTTTTGAGTTTTTGATTTTTATTATACTTGTGGAGTGAATATGGTAGATAGAATAAATTCTCATATCCAACAATATAATTATAACACAATTCAACGTGTAAAGAATGTTGCAATGCCTTCTAATGATGTCCAAATGTCAGTTGCACCATCATTCACTTCTGCTAAAATAGTTCCATTTGCCACTGGGCAGACTCAGAATTTAAACTTGAGAACGACATTGAGTGGTAAGGAAGAAACTCAAAAATATACATTTTTAA
>ERZ1034687.1028-NODE-1028-length-15955-cov-4.924654_pt1 | contig 15955 bp, 8 predicted proteins | sample MGYA00520704_ERZ1034687 | MGnify/ENA primary metagenome ERZ1034687 (study PRJEB33766, sample SAMN09781762) | gut metagenome | biome: gut microbiome | host: Homo sapiens | place: Madagascar | study: EMG produced TPA metagenomics assembly of the PRJNA485056 data...
CGGATTCGCCAACGGAAGAACGGTTCTGGCAAGGTCGATAAGGAGCGCTACGGTCGAAAACGTAACCATAAACATAGAAAGCGGAGAATCGACCTCTTATCTTACCGAAGGCGGGGTTATAACCGCGCTTATGAGCCATTCGACGCTTTATAAAAACGTAACGATAAATTCGAAGGGCGCGGTAGACACCTTGTTCGGTTGCAGTTACTGGAACTACGACAAGAGAAAGGCAAACACCTTTGAAAACGTAAACGTCAACGTAAAATCGATAGGCGGGCTTTACTGCCTGCGCGCGAACATAGCGGAGGACTCGCTCGATCCGATAGACGGGGTAGAGGGCATAACCGTTTCGCTCGTCCGCGTAGTAAACGACGATAACAACGTGTACCTTATAGGCGGAAACGGCGCGGAATTATCGCTCGGCGAAGGAAACGCAGACGTAACCGAAATTTCTTCGGTAAAACTCGGCGACAGGGACGTAGAATTTGATTTCGCAGACGGAAAATTTACCTTAATCGAAAGATTGACCGTCGACGACGCGGGCGCAAAGACGTTTACCCTTTACGGGTTTGCGGGCGATAAAAAAGTTATAATCTATCTTTCGGTAACGGTTTCGTTGCCTGCCGAAGAGGTTATTCTTGACGGTACGAGAGAAGTCGTACTTTCCGACGCGACGCAGTACTCCGTAGATTTAGGCGAATACGCCGACGGAAACGTGATCAACGCTACGTTTGCGGGCGCAGACGCGACGTACGCGAACGGTCAACTGACTTTGACCGCCGCGTTTAAGACCGACACGCAAAAACACGGAAATCAGACTTTGGTCGTAACGCTTGAAAAGGGCGGAAAATATTACGCCGTGAACGTAAAAGTTCTCGTCGTAACCAAAGAAATCACGACAATAGAGGAATTGACTGCGGCTCTTACGCCGATTGCCGGCGATACCGCTTACGGATACTACCGCTTAAAAACGGACTTATCTTACGGCGGTTGGTATACAGTGGGTTATGCCCAGAAATGGACGGCGGCGCAAAGGAGCAATAAAAATTTAGGCTTCCGCGGAACTTTCGACGGGAATGGCAAGAAGATTACGTCGTGGTTCTATCAGGACGGCTTATTCGGAGTCGTCGGCAGCGGCGCTGTAATTAAAAATCTTACGATTGACGTTAGACAATACGGCAATAACGGTAATCTTAATTTAACGCTCGGATATTCCATGATGGAAGCGACTTTGGATACGGTAACGATCAACGTACTTTCGGGCGGCGCAACGAGCATTCCCACAAACGCAGCATTCGGGCTTTTGACTTGTTTGGGAGCGTATGGTAATACGTTGAAAAACGTGAACATTAACGCTGACGGACTCGGAATAGATACGTTGTTCGGAACGGGATGTTGGTTTACCTATCCGACGGATTATGCGGCTAATACGTTTGAAAATTGTACGATAACCGCACAATCTCTTATAGGTCTTGCTTGTACGGATAACGCCAATAAGACAGTTATCCCGTATACGGGCGTAAGCGGGCTTACTGTAACGATCGGTTAAATGACAGGGGATATATCGCGAAAGCGGTGATAAATAATATATTTAAGGAGTTAATGATGAAAAAGAAGTTGGCAATTGTTCCGTTGATCGTTTTGTCCGTATTTTCGCTTTTCATCGCCGGTTGTTCGAAAAAGACGGAAAAATACACCGTTACTTTCGATTCGGACGGCGGAACGGAAATAGCAAGCGTTCAGGTCGAAAAGGGTAAGAAAATTACGAAACCGGAAGATCCCTCGAAAGAGCATTACGTTTTCGGCGGTTGGTATCTCGAAGATACCGAGTGGGTATTCGAAAGCGACACGGTTACGAAGAATACGGCGTTGACCGCCAGGTGGACGCCCGAAGTTTATTCGGTAACGCTCAAAAATTACGACGGAACGGTACTTGCGACCGAAAACGTAAGTTACGGTTCGCTGCCGCAATATTCCGCCACGCCCGAAAAACCGAGCGACGCGCAATATACTTACGCGTTCTCGAAATGGGTAGACGAAGCGGGTAACGATGCAAGCCTTTCGAATATCGATAAAAACGTTACTTTGACCGCGACGTTCACTTCGACTTTAAGAAGTTACAAGATAATTTTCAAGAACGGCGAGCAAGTTTTGAAAGAAGAAACCGTAAATTACGGAACTCTTCCCACGCCTCCTGCGGATATGCCGACGAAAGAAGCCGACGCTCAATACCTATACTTTCAAAGGTTGGGATAAAGAAATAGCCGAAGTTACGGGCGAAGCGACGTATAACGCCGAATTTACTTCGACTTTAAGAAGTTATAAAATCACTTTCAAGAACGGCGAACAGGTTCTGAAAGAAGAAACCGTAAATTACGGAACTATGCCCGCCGCCCCCGAAACGAATCCGACCAAAGGATACGATTCCGAAAATCACTACTCGTTCAAGGGTTGGGATAAAGAAATAGCCGAAGTTACGGGCGAAGCGGTTTATAACGCGCAATTCAACGCCGAAAAACACGTTTACACCGTAGACGATTCCGACGAAACGACGGATTATATCGTCTGTTCTTGCGGATATAAAGACGAAACCTACGCTTACGATAAGAGAGTAACTTCGAATCGTAAAGAGTTGGCGGTTGACGGAACGGGGCTTTCTCTTACCGTCGAGGGCGCGACTTTCGCTTCGGTTGAAAAAATGACGATTAACGGGGTAGACGTAAGCGGAGAACTTTCTTCTTTCGTTATTCCCGACGCCGTAAAGAGCGATAAAGAACGCCACGGTTTACAAGACGTAATTCTTACCGTTAAAGACGAACTCGGATATTCTCACACGCTGAAAGTTCCCGTAACGCTTATAACCAAAGAAATCGCGACTCTCGGCGATCTTAACGCCGCGCTTACCGCCGACGATAAAACCGATATTTGGTACACTATTTACGGTTATTATAAGTTGACCGAAAATTTAGGCTCGGAAAAAGACGGTATACAAAACACAAACGCCACGTCCGTAAAAGACGAGAACGGCCAAACGATTCAAAATTTCCAGAACAAAGGCGGTTTATACGGCTTCCGCGGTACTTTCGACGGTAACAATCACAGTATTTCGGCTATTATTTACAGTAACGGTATTTTCGGGCTTATAGGTAAAGGCGCGTGCATTAAAGATTTGACCGTAAACGCTTATCAGTACGCTAACGGCAGAACGACTTTGGCACGTTCGATTACCGAAGCGACTCTTGAAAACGTAGAGATTAACGTTAAGAGCGGTTCGAGCAATTCATACTACACGGAAGGCGGCGTAATTACCTCTTTGCTCAGCCATTCGTCAAAGTATATAGGCGTAAAAGTAAACGCGACTACCGATCTCGATACGCTTTTCGGTTTCTCTTATTGGAGTTACGATCCGAAGAAAGCGAACACGTTTGAAAATTGCGAAGTAAACGCAAAATCTATCGGCGGCATTATCTGTATAACTGATGCGGATAAGATGCCCAATCCGATAGTGTCGGTTGCGGGCGTCGAAGGGCTTTCCGTTACGTTCCTTAAAGACGCCGTTACGGCTGACGATATGGCTATCGGTCAGGCGGCGGGAATCGATACCGGACTTTCCGAAATAACTTCTATTACTCTCGACGGCGAAGAATTTACTTCGTACGCGTTCGCAAACGGAACGCTTACCATAAACGCCGATGCGTTCAATGCGTTCGAAGCGGGTAAGAAGACGTTCAAAATAGTAGGCAAAAACGCAGACGGCATAACGATTAAATTCGATTTGGTCATAACCGTTAAACTCGTTACCACAGCCGTTACGGCGGGCAACGGCGAGATAGTTCTTTCCGATGCTGCGGAATACGACGTAAGCCTTGGCGACTATGCCGACGGCGCGGTTATAAACGCGATATTCGCCGACGAAAACGTAACTTACGCGAACGGAAAACTGACTTTGACCGACGCATTTAAGAATAACGCTCAAAAGCACGGCAATCAGACGCTCGTCGTAACCGTTGAAAAAGGCGGTACTTACTATGCGGTAAGCGTAAACGTCCTCGTCGTAACCAAAGAAATCACGACTTACGCCGAATTGAAAGAAGCGGTTTCTCATACAACTTCACAAGCCAAGTTCGGTTACTATAGATTGAAAAACAATATCAGTCAGGACTGGATAAACGACGGCAACAATGCGGATATCAATAACGGCAACGGAGATAACGGTTTCCGCGGCACGTTAGACGGGAATAATTGCTCGATTACGGGAACGATGGCTACCGGCGGTTTGATAGGAACTATCGGTAAAGGCGCGATTATTAAAAACGTAACGATTACGCAAAACGAATATATCGCGACGAGAAATCTTTTCGGCGGAAGTATGACGGGCGCAACTCTCGAAAACGTAATTATCAACGTTAAGGGAAAAGGCACGACCGCGTTACCAGCCAACGGCGACGGTTCTAAGGCGTGGGGCGGACTTCTGACGGGTAAATACGCGCAATCGAACGTTTTCAGAAAAGTTACCATTAACGCAGGAAGCACCGACGTCGATACGATATTCGGAAGCGGCGCGTATTCTGGTACTTCAACGGGCAACACGTTCGAAAACTGTACAATAACTGCAAAATCGTTGTTGGCTCTTGCGTACAACAATTATGAAACGGCTGTACCTTATAAGGGTGTAAGCGGGCTTACCGTTAATCTTCCGGCGTGATTGTCGACCGATAACGAAATATTAAATCCGGCGGACGAAATTCGTTCCGTCCGCCGATTAAAATATTTAAGGAGTAAAAAATGAAAAACAAATTACTTAAAAGAACAATGTGCGCCGCTATGGCGTTGTGCATATCCGCCGCGGCTATTTCCTGCGGGAATAAGAGCAACAACGGCGGCAAAGACGACAACCCGGGCGGAACGAAGAAAACCGAAATAAGTTTTCTTCACTTCGACGGTACCGCTACCAGAAACGGGGCTATAAAATGGCTTGAAGACGCAGCGCAGAGATTTGCCAAAGAAAAAGAAAACGAAGAGTACGAGAGCGGCAAAAAAGGCGTTAAAGTCAGAGTTTCGACGAGCAAATTGATACCTTACGCCACGCTCGGCTCGGACGGTAACGATATTTACCTTGACGAAGCCAAGGCGGATATGTACAGATATTCCGCGTCGAACAACCTTTTGCAACTCGACGAAGTTATCGATCACATTAAAAACGACGAAGGACTGACTATCGACCCCGACGGAGAAAAAAGATTACTCGGCGCCGAAAGTTCCGACGGCGTCCGTCATTATTACGGACTTCCTCAATACGAGTGGTTTAACAGTCTTACTTACGACGTAGATTATTTCAATCAGGAAGGTTTCTATTTCGCCAAGGAAGGAGCGACCGAGTATAAGGAATTCAACGGTAAGATGTTCGGAACGTCGAGATTCGTAAAATCGGGCGTATCTCCCGAAAAAATGCAGAAATCGTGTGGTCCCGACGGCGAATACGGTACTATCGACGACGGTTTACCGTCTTCTTTGGAAGAATTTGCCAAACTTTGCGAATATATAAACTTCAAAGGCGGCGCCCCCTTCCTCATTCCCGGCGGCGGCTCGGTTTATTCTTTCCACATGACGCAGGCTCTCTGGGCGGCTCTCGAAGGCGCGGACACGATGAAGAGCATAACGGCAAACTTCTCGAAGAAACCCGTAACCGTGGTTAAAGGTTTCAAAAAAAGCGAATATTTATTCGGCGATAATAAAATTCAGGTACCCGAAACCGAAGAAGTGGTTCTCGATAACACCAACGGTTATAAAATGTACGATATGGCTTCGAGATATTACGCGCTTGCGTTTATGCAACTTGCCGTAGACAATAAGTGGTTCCATTCCGACAGTTTAGACACGAGTACGACCGCTGATACCGTACAGGCTACTTTAATCGCGCCCAGCGGCACGAGAGCGGCTATGTATATAGACGGTACTTATTGGTATCACGAAGCGAAACTCAGCAGTCTTGCTCCGTTCGAACTCTGGGAAATGACCAACCCCGGTAAACCCCGCAAACTCAGTTTCATGAATTTGCCGACTCAACTTAAGGGTTCGGTCAAAGAAGGCGAAGGCAAGAGGAACACGATACTTAACGTAGGTTCGTCTTATATTTTCGTAAACAAGCGCGTAGAGGAAAACGCCGGCAGAAAGAGAGCGGTTCTCGACTTCCTTAAATTCCTTTACACCGAAAAAGAACTTGCCGCGTTTACCGAATACCTCGGTATGACCATTCCCATAAACTATAAATACGACAAGACCAAACTCGGCGATTATTATTATACGAGCCTTGCCGAAATTAAAGAGAACTCCAACGTAATAACTACCGCGTCGGATAATCCTATTCAGTATAAAAACCTGTCTAACTTCCTTCTCGGCTTTGGCGGCGCGCTTAACTATTTCGATCTGAACGGCGAAACTCACATGGAAGGTTATTTCGACGCGTATAAGAAAGGAATTACCGCAAAAGACATATTTAACGGTTCCGGGCTCAGCGAAGGAATGTGGAAGACGTTACTCAAAAACGCGGGCGTAAAAGCGTAAACGATTTACGCAAGTCAAAAATTTCCGGCGATGCCGCCGACGGCTACTGAAAGGCAGCCGTCGACGGCGGAGCGTTAAGAGGTATAATCGGTATGATAAACGTGAAAACGGGCAAGAGAATCGTTATCGAAAATAAGCGGAAAGCAATTTTTTCGCTCGTTATGCTGGCGGTTCCGATCGCGCATTTTTTGGTTTTTTACCTGTATATAAATTTAAGTTCGTTTTCTTTGGCGTTCAAAAAATACGAAATCAGGGAAGGCGTCGGGCTTGTGTCGAGTTTTGCAAAATTAGACAACTTCAAAGACGCCTGTCGCATACTTTTCGGAGCAAGCGGGTGGAGCAAAATTAAAAATTCGCTTATATTCGAATCGGTAAATTTGTTTTTGGTTACGCCGCTTACTCTTATTTTCGCTTTTTATATTTATAAAAGGGCGTTTATGGGTAAGTTCTTCAAGGTTATGCTGTTTATGCCGTATATCCTTTCGGAGATAATAGTCGCAACGATATATAAGTATATGACGAATAACGTCATACCCTATATTTTCGAACAATGGTTCGGTCTGAAAATTCCGCAATTGCTTGCGGACTCCAAAACGCAGATGGTTACCGCAATCGTTTTCAATATGATAATGTGGCTCGGCATAAACAGCCTTATCTATTCGAGCGCGATGGAAGAAGTAAACGTTTCTATGTCCGAAGCGGCGCAACTCGACGGCGCGAACGTGGCGCAGGAATTCGTTTACGTTACGATACCTACCATATTCCCGACGATAGTAACTTTGTTCATCGTCGCTCTGGCTGCGGTGTTTACGGATCAGTTCAGAATGCTTTCGTTGTTCTATTATCTGCCCGGCGGGCTCGATAATATGGGCTTCTATCTCTACATGCAGGCGAGCAGAACGGACGTTATACCCACCGCAACGGCAGATCTGACTTACGGAGGGTTATCCGCTATGGGGCTTTTGCTTTCTTTCGTGGTTATCCCCGTAACGCTGGTAACCAGACATCTTCTGAACAAATACGGACCGAGGGCGGATTGATATGAAAAAAAGACAGGAAAGAAATACGGTTACGACCGTAATACTCGTAATCGTGTTTACGGTGCTTATAATTTATTCTTTGTCGGTAATACTTTCGCTGATCTGGGGCGTTCTTACCTCGCTTAAAAGTTGGTATGATTTCGAGGGACGAATTCCGGGAGCGGGCAAAAACTATCTCGGATTTCCCAATCTCGACAAATCTCTAGTCAGTCCGAACGGAAAACTCATCATGCACAGTCGCAGAGAATTCTTCGAATTGTTTAACTATCAGACGGTTGTAAAGAATTTTAAGATGAGTAAAACCACCGAGTATTATGCGAGCGGTTCGTTGGCTAAAATTTCTCACTCGACTAAAGTATGGTTCGGCAACGCCGAAAAAGGCGCGACGTTTATCGATATTCTGATAAATACCTTGCTGTACACTATCGGCGGCGCGGGAATAATGTGCTTTATGCCTGCGTTGACCGCCTATATAACCGCAAAATACGATTACGTATGGTGTAAAGCGTTGCATATTATCAACATAGTCATAATGTGTATACCTATCGTAGGAAGATATCCGACCGAACTGACGTTTTTGAGAAACAGCGGATTATACGATACGATGTTGGGTAACTACGTTCAGAAGATGACCGGCGGGGGTACGTATTATCTCGTTTATTACGCCTTTTTCAAAGGGCTGTCGGACGTATACAGAGACGCGGCTTCGATAGACGGCGCTTCGGAATTTGCGATTACGTTCAGAATTTATTTCCCGCTGGCGCAAAAGATGATACTTACGGTATTTCTGATACAGTTCGTAAATCTGTGGAACGATTATCAGACTTTGTATCTGTATCTTCCGTCTTATCCCACGCTTGCGTATTCGGTATTCTATCTCGTCATCGAATCGTCTAACAGTCAATTAAAGACTATACCGATGACAATGGCGGCGTGTATGCTTCTCGCCGTACCGATACTCGTATTATTTATCATATTCAAAGACAAACTTATGGGCAGTATATCGCTCGGCGGTATCAAGGAATAAGGAGTAAAATGGTGAAAACAAAAAAAGTTAAAATTTTATCGGCTTTACTCGTCGCCGTAACGGCTTCGCTTGCGATTGCGTTTTTATCCGGATTCGGTAAAGACAAAAGAGTTTACGCCGCCGAATTGTCGGTGGAGGGTATAAAAACCGATTATCTTTACAACGATTCGCTTGCCGTACCTAAAGCGGCTACGGTAATAATAGACGGCGAAGAATACGCTTCGGATTCGTTTTACGTGGTATTGCCCGACGGCAATCGTATCTCATCCGACAGACTCGTTCTGAACAAATGCGGAAAGTACTCCGTCGTGTACGAAAAGAAACTCGGTGGCAAATATTACAGCGCGTCGAAAGAGTTTTCGGTTAAAAAGAAAATTTTCGAGTTGACTTCGGGAAGCGACAGCGTGAATTACGCGACGCTTAACGGTTACTTCAACGCAATGGGTTACACGAAGGGGCTGAAAATAGGTTTAGCCGAAAGCGACGTTTTCGCGCTCAATAAACCTTTTAATATATACGAAAACAATCTGGTCGATCTCATTTCGTTCAACTGTATGCAAAACGATCCGATCGTCTGCAATTTTATAACGCTGAGGCTTACCGATTGTTACGATCCGTCGATATATCTGGATATAATGTATAAATGTACCAAGTGGACCGAAACGGCTATCGTGGCGGGTACTTGCGGCGGAAAGACCGTCGGACTTTCTCTGGATCAGACGGGAAATATCAAGGTCGACGATAAGTCTTATACGATTGCCGCAAACGGTACGAGCGTTTACGGAAACAATCCGGGTAACGGCAGTTATTCGAATTTAAGTTATTATCTCGATACTTCCGACCGTGATAAAATCAAAGTTTACGTCCGCGTAGGCGACGGTACCGCCGAATCTCTCGTAGCGGAGATAAACAACGACAAAGTATATCAATATTCGTTCAAGGGTTTTACCGACGGAAACGTATTTTTATCGCTCCGGGCGTCGTCGCTCGTAGGCGTTACGGAAGCCCCCGTCGAACTTGCCAAAATAGGCGATATATCGGGCGAAGACTTTCTTACCAAAGATTTTTACAACGACGATTTAAGCCCGATTTTCTATCCCGACGATTTCAAAAAAGAATATAAAGTTGCGGTTGGCAAAGAAATAGTCGTTCCGTCCGTCGAAGTTTACGACGATTACGGCATCAGAGGACTTGCCGATTACGTCGTCACTTACGAAAAGAACACCGCGGGCGCGTGCAATATCGGCGTTAAAAACGGCAGATTCGTGCCGACCAAAAAAGGCGCTTATACCGTAGATTACATCGCTTACGACGTGTACGGCAATAAAAACGAATTATCGTTTAACCTGTTCGCTATATCCGCTACGGACGGAATAACCGCCGTCATAGAGCATAATTCCGACGTTTCGGCGGGCGAAAGACTGAAACTTTCGGATATAGTTAAGATTTCGTCGCTCAACGAAGACGTTCTGAAGACCGAAATCACCGTAACCGAACCGGACGGCAACGTCGTATCCGCCGCATACGATCAATCGTATTTCTTCCATAAAGTCGGAGAATACTCGATTAAATATAAATACTACGATATATTCTACGGCGGAGAAACGGCGGCGACCGTAAACGTTACGGCAAATACCGCGCCGAAATTCGAAAACGATTATCTTTACAGCAACAAATACTATATAAAGAACGCCGAATATTCGCTTTTCGACGTAAAAGCGATGAATTATACCGAAAGCGGAAGCAACGCGGTCGCAACGAAAACTTACGTTTCGTACGACGGCGGCGAATATAAAGAAATCAATCCGAAAAAATTCGTTATCGAAGGTAATTCGACGGTTAAGTTCAAAACGGTATGCTCGGATAACGCCGCCGTCTTTATCGAAAGCGAAGAAAGGAGAATCGTCGACGTCGGATACGGCGTAGACGGGACAGTCGAAATAACGGAATATTTTGCCGGGAATATGACCGCGAAAATAGCGGACAGAGTCCCCGAACTTACCGCCGCGACGTCAGACGCGTATTTCGAGTTCGTAAATCCGCTTTCGTTCTCTCAGTTCGGTTTAGGCTACGAAATCCCTCTGATGTCCGACGGAAGACGGCAAAGCGTAAATTCGATGACGATTACGCTTACCGACTATTTCAATCCCGACAACAAATACGAAATCGTACTGAGCGGTAAAAACGGCAGGTACTTCGTAACGCTCGGAGGCGAAACTTATTCCATTACGAACGAGTGGAACGGCGCAAGTCTTTCGGTTAAAATATACGAAAATATCGTGATGGTCGGTTCGAGAAATATCGAAGTTACCAATCCGTTTGAAAACGATCTGTGCTTTATGAGCGTCGGTTTCGACGGCGTAAAAGCGGGATTTAAGTTAAGGGCGGAAGAAATCTGCAATCAGGGACTCAGTACCGTGAGCGATGCATCGACGAGAGTAAGCGATGAAGTAGCCCCGCTCGTCTATGCAAAACTGCCTGAAAAAGTCGGTTATCTCGGACAGGAGATAGTCCTTTCAAGACCTTATGCGACGGACGTTTTATCTCCTTCGTCTTACGAAAATCTTTCGGTAACCGTCTATAAAAACGGTAATCCGGTAAAAGACGTAAACGGCAGGGCGTTGAACGGCGTTACCGATTTCGATAACGAAGTCAGGTTCGCGCTCGGTGAATTCGGTAAGTATTCCGTCATATATAACTACACCGACGGCGCGGGAAAAGAATCGACGCCCTTGTTCAGAATCGTTACCGTCGTAGACGTCGAAGCCCCCGTACTCGTTCTGCCCGACGAAGGCAAGACGATCAACGTGAAAGTCGGCAAGGCTTTCGCTCCGGACTTCGAGGCTTCCGATAACGTTACGGACAGCGCGAGACTTAAAGTATATTATATCGTAAAAGACGCCAACCAAAACTTCGTTTCGACGAGTACTGCCGACATCGTGATTTCCAAAGCCGGCAAATATACGATTATCGTTTACGTGGTAGACCAGGCGGGTAACGGCGTAAGCAAGAGTTATTACGTCAACGCAAAATAAGGAGTGACTATGAAAAAGATTGCCATATTATTGAGCGTTATATTATCGGTTACGACTCTGTTCGTCGCTTGCTCCAAAAGCGGCGCGGACGCAGGCGGAAACGACGTTTCCGCACAAACGGAGTATTCCGGCGAGTTGGCGGTAAATAACGCCGATTTCAAAAAGTTTACCAAAGTTTATAACGAAAACCATTCTTTCTCGTATAAAGACGCGGGTTCGTACATGGTGAGAAACGGTAAGACTGCGTACAGGGTCGTAATTCCCGAAAACGCAACTTCCGATATAGAATACGCCAAATCCGAATTGTCGAGATTTTTTAAGGAAGCCACGGGTATAAACCTGAGGTTCGTTTCCGATAAAAACCTTACGCATAGCGCGGATAACAGATATATATCCCTCGGCAATACGAATCTTTATAAAAGCCTTAATCGTAACGACGATATAACCGCGCTTAAAAAAGACGGCACCAAAATTTTCACGAAAGATAAAACCGTCTATATAATCGGCGGGGAACAGTCGGGGGTTATTAACGGCGTTTACGATTTTCTGAAAATAAATTTCGGCTTCGAGGCTTTTTACTCCGATTGTTATACGCTTAAAACGAACGTTACCGATCTTAAACTTCTCGATTACGACGTAACCGATATTTCGGATATAGAATATCGTCAGAGAATAGGTTATGCGGCGGGTTCTTCGGATAACGCCGACGGCAAGATGATATCGTACCGTTTAAGAACGCTTGACAGTTACGGTGATCTGCTTCTTCCCATTCACACGGGCGACACGAGAACGACCGAAGTCAAAAACAATCATAACAGTAAGTATTTTCTTCCCGAAGAAAAATGGCTTGCCAAGTACCCCGAATTTTACTCTGGTAACGGGCAACTTTGCTATACCGCGCACGGTAAGGACACTTATGACGTTATGACGACGCTCTGCGCCGAAAAAATCGAGCAGTCTCTTCGCTGGTATCCCGCCGCCGAATATCCGCAATATAAATCCGTTCTTTTAGGACAGATGGATAACGTTGCGATGTGCGGTTGCACGACTTGTTCTAACATGAAGAGCGAACACAACGATTCCAACTCCGCCGCGCTTATGAAGTTCATGCACGACGTAGGCAAGAAAGTCAATGCGTGGATGGCTCTCGAAGAAAATGCGGAATATCGCAGAGAAAACTTCAAATATATGTTCTTCGCGTATCTCGATACGTCGCGTCCTCCGTTTACCGAAGACGAAAACGGTAACATCGATATAAAGAAAGATCTGGCGTTTAACGACGACGTGAACGTTGCGCCTTTCTTCGCGCAAAGCCACCTTCATACGGGTGTCGCGTTCAATTCGGACACCAACCTCGAACAAAAAGAGTATATCAGACTCTGGGGTAAGGCATCCCCCGGTACGTGGGCGTGGTCTTACGGCGGATTCTACAACGATTTCTTTACGTTCTGGGATCTGTACAGTTTCTATCCGGACTATTATAAATATCTTACGGCAAACGGATACTCGCTTACCTTCCCGCAGATTAAAAGTTGTCAGACGGGGGCAGATACGGGATTCAACGTTTTCGCCATCTATATGTATTCCAAACTGGCGTGGAACAGCGAACTCGATATGCAAACGATTATCGACGATTACTTCGATGCGATGTACGCCGAAGCGAAAGAGCCGATGCTGGAAATGTTCAACGATTTAAGGTTGTGGTTCGCAAGATGCGTTACGGACTTCCACTGGGAATGGTCTGCGAATATGAACGGAAGTATTTCGGGTACTCTGCAATTCGTTAAGGAGGGAGATCTTGCCACTATGTTCGGTCATCTTGACGACGCGTATGCGAAAATCGAGATGTATAAAAAAGACACGGCAAAATATTCGAGTCTTAAATCGCATATCGACATGGAATGGCTATTCCCCGCAAAAGTCGCAATTTCGAACGATACGGGTTTGTTTACCGAAAGTCAGGTTTCGGAGATGAAAACGAATTTCAAATCGTGCGTAAGGACGCTCGGATTGAGATATATCAAAGAGTTTACCAGTATAGAACCCTTCATTAACAGTTTATAACGAGAGGGAAAACGAAGATGAAAAAATTTATTCTTTTTATAACGATTGCGCTTTCGGCTTTATCGATGGCGTTATGCGTCGGCTGTGCGAGAGGCAACGATTCCGGCGGGAAAAAAGATAATGCGAAAGACTCCGAAAACGGTCGGATTTCGCTGTCCGTCACGTCCGCGGATATGATATTCGGCGACAAATTGGATATTATATGTTTTTACGGCGGAAACGATACGGTAAAATGGACTTCGTCGGACGAGTCGGTCGCGACCGTAGATAACGACGGTTCGGTTTCCACCGTAGGCGTAGGAGATTGCAAAATTACCGCCGAAGCCGACGGAGGCTCGGCGACTTGCGACGTTTCCGTATCTATGGGCGATTATCTGCCCGAACTTAAAGTATTGCATATTAAAGACGACGAACTCGTTCTGCGCGTGGGCGATAATTTCGAACCGGAAGTCAAAGTTTTGTTCAACAAAGTTTACTACGATTGCGAAATCGGAATTACAACGTCTAAAGACGGGGTTATCGGATATGCGGACGGGAAAATAGCGGCTGAAACCGAGGGCGAAGTTTCGGTGACCTTTACGGGCGAATGGCAAAACTTTACGGCAGACAGGCTTAATAAGGAAATCAGAATTAAGGTAATCGAAAACGTAGAATACAATAACAAAATCGTCATAGACGGCAACGCTGTCGATTCGTCGGCGGTGGAAATATCCGTAGTTGCCGAATGGCAGGGCGAAACTTATCCTAACGTAGCCGAAGTCGATTCGTCGGTAACGATCAACGGAAGCGATTACGCCTGCGAATTTACCGCCGAAAACGAAGATTTGTTGAATCTCGAAAAGATTGCGGACGGTAAAGTCCGGATCGGCGCGAACGGTATAGGCGATACGTTTTTGACGGCGAAATACGTCGGCGAAAACGGCAGAGTTTACGAAACGAAAATTGCGGTAACGGTATATTGCCCCACGGCGGTTTACGACGGACAACTTGATTTTTGCGCGTCGAAACCCATAGACGTGGCGAGCGTTTTCGGAACTCAGTACGCCAGAATTTTATCGGTAACGCAGGGTAACAAAACGTTGAAATCGGAGATGAACTATATCGAAGGCGTAAAGATTGCCGGCGACGAAACCGAACCGATGACGATTTTAACCAACGTCGGAGGATACGTGTTCGAGAACGTTTTCGGCTACGACGTCGAACTTACGAAAGATAATATTTTCGAAACTCTTCTTCTCGGCAGGGGCGACCTTATAAAAAAAGGATATTATATTCTCAATTCGGATATAACCGAAGCAATCGACTTTACTTCGCAGGCAAAATGCGCATATAAAGACGGCGACGCGGGCAATACTTATTTTTGCGGGACGTTTGACGGAAGAGGTCATATTTTCAGCGCGAAAGTCGGCGAAAACGGAGTGTTCGGCGGATTGTTCAACGGGGCGGTAATCAAAAACACCGAGTTTATATTTGAATTTTCCGACAAGTCGTCTTCTTGCGGGTTGGCGAGCAACGAAGCGACGTTCAATCATCAGAAAGGGGCGGTTAAGTTGAACAATATAGCCGTCAAAACGAAGAATTATTATCTCAACTCTTACGCGCTTTTCGCGTATTGCAACTTCAATCTCGAAATGCAGGACGTATACGTCAACATAAGCGGAACGGAAAAATTACCCGATTACACGGGTGTAACGACCGAAATGGCGGCGTTATTCCATTACGACCTTACGGCTACGATGGCGTCCAACGACGGTAAGTTTAAGGGAGGCTTCAGAAATATTTTCGTCGTAACGGGTAAGTTTATGCCTATGGCGTGCAGTAAATGGAGGTATAGCGGTTATACGTACGTATCTTACGCCAAAAACGACGAAGCGCATCTCGGCAATTTCAAACCCACGGGATACGATCATCTTTACACTTATTGCCACGTCGTGGCAGACGAAGATAACGATCCGCAAACGCTTGCATACTACGGAATGCTGCTGTACGGCGGATCTGCGCCTCGTCCGTTCGCATGGATTTTCAAAGCCCGCGCGGATATAACCGACGGCGGCATAGAAAGATACGACACCGCTTTCGAATTATCGAAAAAAACGGATAAAATCGGTGACTGGAACGTAACGTAACGAATAATGAAAAATAAAACCGTAATAAAAATACGCTCCCGGATAAACGGGAGCGTAAAACTCGAAATTAAAAGCGAAAAACAAATTTCGAAAGTGAAA
>ERZ1034687.1034-NODE-1034-length-15855-cov-11.011835_pt1 | contig 15855 bp, 28 predicted proteins | sample MGYA00520704_ERZ1034687 | MGnify/ENA primary metagenome ERZ1034687 (study PRJEB33766, sample SAMN09781762) | gut metagenome | biome: gut microbiome | host: Homo sapiens | place: Madagascar | study: EMG produced TPA metagenomics assembly of the PRJNA485056 data...
AAGAAGGAAAGAAAGGAAGAATATAATAAATCTCCTAAAGGATATTATGAGAGTGAAACTCCGGAAAGCAGCGTCTTTATCACGATTCGTGAATTATACAATTCCGTTTGTGGGTCGTATCCTCGCCTGGTAAAGATGTCTGATGCAAGGAAAAGGGCTATTAGTGCCAGACTGAAGACCGGATACACGCTTGATGATTTCCGACTGCTGTTCGAAAAAGCAGAGACTTCTGACTTCCTGAAAGGTGCAAACAAACGCAACTGGTCTGCGACATTTGACTGGCTAATCAGCGATACCAACATGGCTAAGGTCCTTGACGGAAACTATGATGCGAGAAAAGAGGCGGTAAAAGATGAACCAGAACCAACTAACTCAGTCAGATTATGGTGAGTGTCCTGTGTGCCATGGGACTGGATGGGAGACATATTACGCCACGGTCTATGATTACGGACTTCCAGAAGAAATTCAATATGCTCGCAGATGTCCAAAGTGCAAAGGTGGTTATAGAGCACAGGACCGTACCGGAGTACCAAAAGAGTACCATGAGGCAGATCTTGGCAAGTTCGATTTTGATATTTACCAGAGAGACATGAGCAAACTGAGAGACTTGTGCACCACCTTTCTGAACCATTTCCAGAAGTGGGAAATGGCAGGAAAGGGACTGTATCTGTGGAGCAAGACACCGGGAAGTGGAAAAACCTTTTTGGCGTGCTGTCTGGCAAAATCGGTGATGATGAAATACGATCTGCAAATGCGTTTCGTGACTGCACCTGACTACATAAGTGCTGTTGGTGACAGCTACAAGCGCGATCGCGGAGAAGAGGATTCTAGTCAGGTATACCGGGATTGCAAACTTCTTGTTCTGGATGATATCGGCGCACAGGCAGATAAAGAATGGCAGCGGCAGGAAATGTTCCGTCTGATCAACAAGCGTATGGAGGACGGAAACATTACAATCTACACTTCCAACATGAGCACCGATAATCTGAATGTGGACACCAGGACCAGAGACCGGATCATTAAGACCTGTGTAGAGTTACAAATGCCAGAGGAAGGTATTCGAAAGAAAAAAGCAGCAGGAGAACAGAGACAGTTCCTTGCGAGCATAATGGGATAGAGGAGAGAATCTGGTTAAGAAGATGGGAGTATAGATGAGAGATTTAATCATAGATTGCTTTGCCGGTGGCGGTGGAGCGTCTGTAGGAATTGAAATGGCTCTTGGGAGATCAGTTGATATAGCAATCAACCATGACCCCGACGCTATCCTGATGCACAAGACGAACCATCCGGGAACGCTACATCTGACAGAGGATATTTTCAAAGTTGATTTGCAGAAATACGTTGGAAATCAGCACGTAGCGTTGATGTGGGCGAGTCCTGACTGCACAAGCCATTCAAAAGCAAAAGGCGGTCAGCCGAGAAAACAAGGGCTTCGCATTCTTCCATGGGCTGTATATAAGCACGCAAAGGCAATTCTTCCAGACGTGATAATCATGGAGAATGTAGAAGAGATACAGCAATGGGGACCATTGGATGAGAAAGGACATCCGATCAAGGAAAGAGTTGGCGAAGATTATCGAAAATTTATTTCAGCAATGGAAAATATCGGTTATGAATTCGACAGCCGGGAACTCGTAGCTGCGGATTATGGAGCACCTACTACAAGAAAACGTTGGTATGCGGTGTTCCGCAGGGATGGAAAACAGATAGTATGGCCAAATCCTACGCATAATCGTTTCGGAATAGACGGTCTGAAGCGATACGAACAGTGTGGAGACTATATTGATTGGTCAGACTTAGGAAAAAGTATATTTGACCGTCCGAAACCACTGGCAGAAGCAACGCAGAAGCGAATTGCAAATGGAATCAAAAAATATATTGTTGATAATCCAGATCCATACATTGTGAAGAACAAAGATGCACTGGCATTTATTATTCAGTACCATGGAGAAACCAGACAGGGTGATTCCAGAGGGCAATTACTGACTGAGCCAATTAAGACCATTGACACATCAAACAGATATGGCCTTGTGACAGCTTTTATCACGAAGTATTACAAGACTGGAATCGGTCAGGGATGTGACGAGCCGTTGCATACGATAACCACATCACCCGGACACTTCGGAGTGATATCTGCGTTCTTGGTTAAGTATTATGGAACAGGATGCGGACAAGTGTTGAGTGAACCGCTTGGAACCATTACTACAAAAGACAGGTTCGGACTGATAAATGTTCTGGTTGATATCCATGGAGAGAAATACATCATATCAGATATTTTTCTCAGAATGCTAAAGCCGGAAGAATTAAAGGTGATGCAGGGATTTCCGAAAGATTACATCATTGATAGGGATTACAAATGGAGAAATTACCCGATTGCAAAACAGGTAGCAAGAATCGGAAATAGCGTTGTGCCGGTTATGGCAGAAGCACTTGTGAAAGCAAATTGCCCGTATCTGAAAGTCGGAGAGCGCAAAGCTGCGCCCATGATTTACATGCAGAATAACGGACAGGTAGCATTTGGATAAATTAATCATGGAGGACTGCACAATAGTGTGTCAGTTGCTTACATGGGGAAAGTGAGGATGGGAAATGAAATTCAAAAGTAACGCTAAGTATGGCGAAAAACCTAAAACTGGGAGTATTTTCGCTTTGAAATACAATTCTTTAGGAATCGTTATCTACAAATACGTTGGTTGCGGAGATACACTGTTTCTCAACTGTAGTGCATTGGATATTCTCAACTGCAATCTCGGAACAGAGGATTTTAATGAAGCTGTCAGCAAAGCGAAAGAAGTTGTTATGTGCAAAGTTAAGAAAATCAGAGAAGATGCTTACAGATTCTATGCAGACAACAACATTGAATTTGACAGATATTAGGAGGACGAAAAATGTTAATTAGAAGTCAGAATAAAGCATTTTTATTAAACTTTAGCAATTTGACTGTAGCTTATATTGTGAAAGATGACGAGGATTTTGTTATTTCAAGCCTAGAGGACGAAAACAGATATAGACTTGGTGGATACTCCTCAGAAGCAAAAGCCATGAAAGTACTGGATATGATTCAGGATGCATACATGGAATACAAATCTGGTGAAATTGTTTGCAATGGACTGGCGGGATCAGCATACACAGGAAGCTATGATACAAAAGAAAGTGTGGCACATGGAATTGCTGTATTAAAAGGTTATGGAAATGAGATAAGAAAATCAATCCTGTTTCAGATGCCAGCGGATAGTGAGGTGGTTGTATGAAGTACAGAAAGAAACCAGTTGTCATTGATGCAGTACAGTGGACTGGTACAAATAAGCGAGAAATATTTGATTTTTTGACAAATGGCAATTGTCCAGAGGAGTATATGACATCTGATTTTCCGATTGTATCTGATAACTTCTATATCGACAAATGGAAGGTTCCAGGCGGCCTGGTTATCAAGACACTTGAGGGCGAACATCTGGCGAATATTGGTGATTATATCATACGCGGTGTTCACGGTGAATTTTATCCGTGTAAACCAGATATATTTAGAGAAACTTATGAGGAGGTGGAAGCGTGAAATATAAATGCGTGAAAGCGTTCACGTTAGATACATACGATGGTGATGGATTTTACGTTGACGGATACATGGAAATTAAGGTAGGCGAAGTTTACGAAGTAGGAAATGAAAATATTATCGATGGAGAAATTCATCTTGACGGAGTAAATGTTAACAGATGGATTGAAATATCGAAAGAAACGTTAGAAAAGCATTTTGTAGAGGTGGAAGAATGAGCCATATCAAAGACAGATTGTCCAGTTATCATGATTGGATGCAAGATGTTGTAAATAGATACAAATTGGTTACTGCTAGAGATTTTCTAGAAATGATAGAACAGCTTCAAGAGGATCTGGAACAGTACGAGAAAGAAAATGGTTGGATTCCTGCCAGTACCGGTGTGACATGATGGACAGCTACGAATACGCAGAAGACTGCGAAGATTATGTTGTGGAGGAAGAAACATGATTACATTCTTATTAGGATTCGCCCTTGGAGCCATATTCGGCGTGACCGGGCTTATATGTGCAGCGATCATGTACGACAAGCATCACCCAGACGAATAGAAAGGAGAACGGTATGCTGACAAGGAATAAGAAGCTGAAAGACTACGGTATTCCGGCAGAGGATATTGAAAAACTGAATACGATGCTGAAAGACTTCCCGACAGAGTACGGATACCTGCTTTCCAGTGCTGCCTTGTCAGCTTGCCCGAAAAATACGGTAATAGCGGATATGGTTATTGAAAATATCCTGCGCCGGAAGAGTTACAGGAAAATCAACAAAGAAAGATATATCCCGATGAACCCGAAAGACTTTTACGGCTACAGGCGCAAGACCGTCGCTGTACTGTATGAAAGGATGAGGCTGTTGGGAGTGTGGGAGGAATAAGAGGGTAAAATGGAAAAAATTTTGTTTAGCAGCAATTCCGATCAATGGGCTACGCCTAAATATATTTTCGATGAATTAAATAAAGAGTTTGATTTCACACTAGATCCATGTGCGGACGCAAAAAACCATAAATGTGAGAAATTTTTTACTAAAAACGAAAATGGTCTTGCACAGGATTGGGGAGGGATGCGAGTGTTTTGTAACCCGCCCTACGGAAGAGAAATATATCAATGGGTTGAAAAAAGCTATCAGGAAGGACATAAAGAGAATACGCTCGTTGTTTTACTAGTTCCGGCAAGGACAGATACGAAATGGTTTCAAGATTTTGTATATCACAGATCCGAGATTAGATTTTTGAGAGGAAGGTTAAAATTCGGAGACAGCAAGAATAGCGCACCGTTTCCGTCAATGATAGTAATTTTTAGAGGACCTAAAATGTAAGCATAGGGAGGAATCAGATGAGCAGATTAATTGATGCAGACGAATTAATTAAATACATCAAAATTTGGGAAATTGGTACAAGTATTAGTTCTGATCAGAAAGAATTTATTGATTGTGTCAATGAACAATTTACAGCTTTTGATGTTGATAAGGTTGTGGAGCAATTAGAAGAATTAAAAATGAGATACTTCCTAACAATTGCAAATACAGGCGATGCAGACAAAGATTGTGCTTACAAAAATATTGCAAACACAATTGATAAAGCAATCGAAATTGTGAAAGGTGGTGGAGTTGAATGAGAGAAATTCTTTTCAAGGCAAAGCGGATTGATAATGGCGAATGGATAGAAGGAAACCTCATAGATCTAGATAGTGACAGCGGATATTGTTATATCGCTGCGCCATATAGAAAAGCGAGTACATTGCCAATCAACTTTTTAATAACAGGCAGAATGGAATTGGTTGATTCAAAAACCATCTGCCAGTTCACGGGACTTTGCGACAAGAACGGAAATAGGATTTGGGAGAATGATATTATCAAATATCATTTCGGAGAAATCTATGCTCCAATCAAATATGGATATTATCAAAATTGTTTTGATTCTCAGAAAACAGAGCATCTCGGATTCTATGTAGATTGGACGAAAGACAAATGCCTTAGAAAAGATTTAGGGTATTGGATTGATATGGTATACGCTATGCCAGTTGGAAACATTTTCGACAATAAAGAATTATTACGGGAGGAATGAGATGAATAAATCAGTATTAGTTATGAATACACCGGAAAATTGTAAATCGTGCATACATATTAGTACATTCCGTGCTTTTTGCAGAATAAATTGCAGAGATATTAAGGACATAGGTACTAAGCCTGATTGGTGTCCACTTATGGACTTGCCAGAGAAAGACAATGGAGATTATCCGGCTAATACATTTGATGCAGGATTTGTAGAGGGTTGGAACCAGTGTATTGATGAGATTACAGGGGGAGAATGATGCATGGCAATAAATATAAGCGAAACTGTGAAAAAGTGTAATGTTTGTGGCAAATGGAAAACCACAGCGTATGAACCGGATTATCCGATGCTTAATGATAGCTGTTTTAGGTATCCGAAAACAATTTTTATTTGCGAAGAATGTATGAAAAAGCGCGAAGAAAAGAATATATTTTTGTGAGGTGAAATAGATGATTGATCTAGCGAATAAATGTGTATTAATCAGAACACATGAAGAGTATGAAAATATTCTGAAAGCATCAAAAAAACAAGGATATAGATGGTACGGCGGAAAAGAAACGTATCCATATCCCTTTGAAGAGCAGCAGATCCCGGATATATTAAAGTTCTATGGCAATAAAGAACTAACAAGAAATGCCAGCCTTACACTGGGATATGAATTAGTAGAAGCATCAGACGTAATTGAAGATGAGAAGAAGATCAAAGATGCTATAAACCTTGTCAGAGCATTTGCTAAAAACCCAGACAGAACAGCATTGACAGACTCATTTATTAAGTCCTTGAAGTTACTTGCAGATACCGTAGAAAGTCAGATGGAAGAGGTGAAGTAGATGGAGAGATTAACGCTTGAAGAAGAAATCACTCACATAATGAAAGTAGCTGTACAATTGGAACTCGATAATGAGAAAATACGCTCTGAAAATTATAAACTTCTGCAAGAATTAAAATCTTACGAATACTTAAAAGAACAGGGCTTGCTTGTGAGATTGCCGTTTCCTATCGGAACAACTTAGATACATCAGTTTTATTTGATTGTGTGAAATGACAGAAAACATATCATTGTTCAGGTGAAGACAGTGATTTTGAGGAATGTTCAAATAAATTTAAAGAATATGCATTGAGTGAAGAAAAATAAATACGTTTATAAAATTAGAGAGTCGGTATTTACCGGCTCTCCTTTTTGCGCCTATATTTTTCGATTCTCATTGCATTTTTTGACCGATTTTCCAAATATGGCGGTCGTACTCGTGGAAGATACGCCATAACCGTGCTCATGGTAAAACCTGTAATGGCTGAAATTTCACCGGCACTTTTTCCACGATAATACAGGTCTATGATAAGCGCCTGCGTTTCATTAACTATGATTCCTTCCGTAGAAAGTGTTTTTGCTATCCTTTGCCAGCTATATCCTGTAATTTTGTGAATTCCATTCAATGTCTGACTTTCTTTACAAGCTTCCAGTATCTTCTGCGTTGGTGTTTGCTGCATCATTTTTTACTTTCGCATCCTCCTTAACTGCTCTTTCAAGGAGCTGTCTCACGTATTCAGGACATTGACTCTTTCCGGACTCCCAGTTTTCAAGCGTTCTTACAGGGATATTGTACTGCTTAGAAAACGCCACACGTGATTCATCTAATAATGCACGCATTTCGGCAATCTGCATCTTCTGTTCCTGCAAAATAATACGAATTTCCGTTTTGAAAGTAGTATCTCCAATGCCAGTTTTATATTTCTGACACCTGCACGGAAAGATGAGAGTAATATGTTTTTCTGCGCAGTTCGCGTATTCATGTATTCTCTCTTCGATAATTGCATGTTCCGGGTACTCCAATATGGTAACGTTGTCGTCAGAGAATGCATCAACTAATACATGTATAAGACTATCAGCGGCTTCCTGCAAGGAATCCCCGAAGAAATCAAAATATCCTCCAGTTCCTCCACCGTGCTTGTAGCAACTTCCATAGTTTCTCAACATTGACATCTTAGAATCATCAATACGAATTGTCCATTTTCCCATTTTTATTTTCTCCTTAAATTAAAACTCATATTCTTCCATAAATCTGTCGATAGCTGGCGCATACATTCTAGCGTATCCATCCATGTAATGCGCTGTGCGAGCTACACAGTCGATGTAACCAACAGCTCTGTTTTTGTAGTCGTTGAAGTAGATTCTTTTGTAGGTCCCCTTATTCCATAATCTAACACTTACAGTATTATTGTCTGCCTCTGGAACTGTCATTTCCATGCGTCCTTCAAAGATCTTCTTTTCTATTGTTTTTGCCTCCTTCCATGCTTTTTTAAGACCGGAGGAAATTGTCATTCCGGCTTTCTTAACCAGTTCCCATGCTCTTTTCATAATATTCGATAAGTTGTATTTTTTCATTTTGTTTTCCTCCGTTCCTTTGATGATTATATAATACCACCAATTTGGTGGTTAGTCAATACTTTTATATAATATTTTTCATTGTTTTTTTCTCAAACATGTACCACAACTTTTCTACTTACCTGTGATAGAATATACTCAGAAGTGTTACTATGGGGTTTTATAGCCGGTTGGAGGTGAGAACGTGGGAATGACGCCAATGTACACAAGCGTTGAAGAGATTGAAAGCAAAATAGAACAGTACTTCGAAGATTGCAAGGGTTATCCATTAACTGATAATGAAGGTAATCAAATATTTAATAAGTTTGGCCTTCCTGTTTTCATAGATGTTCATCCCCCGACTGTTACAGGTCTTGCTTTAGCTCTTGGATTTACGAGTAGACAGGCACTCTTAAATTATCAGGCAAAGCTGGAATTCGTTGACACGATTACGCGCGCAAAAGCGAGGGTAGAACAGTACGCAGAGGAAAGACTATTTGATCGTGACGGTTCAAATGGCGCTCAGTTCAGCTTGAGAAATAATTTTAAGGGATGGGATGCTGACAAGAAAAATGATGATTCTGGAGATGGAAAGATTACGATTGTAAATAATATTCCAAGGCCGGAGAAACAGAATGAATGAGAATCCGATTAATCTGAATGAAATTATAGCTCCTGCCTTTTACAATGTGTTCTGGGACATTATGGACGGAAAACACACCTACTATGACCTTTTTGGTGGGCGAGGTTCAACGAAATCCTCATTTGTTGGAGCAATGATTCCTTTCCAGATGATGCAAGATGCTATTAATGGATCAATAACTAATGCAGTCATATTCCGAAAAGTTGGAAATACGCTTCGGGAATCTGTGTACGAGCAAATTGCATGGGGAATTGATGCTCTTGGAGTTAATGACTTGTGGGATACCAACGTAAGCCCTATGCAATACACTTATAAGCCTACTGGACAGAAAATCATATTCAGAGGACTGGACAAGGCAAAAAAGACTAAATCTATTAAAGCAAGCAAGGGATATTTCAAATATCTCTGGTTTGAGGAACTTGACGAATTTTCGGGCATTGAAGAAATTCGTACAGTTCAACAGTCTGTACTTCGTGGTGGAAGCAAATTTGAGGTATTTAAGACATTCAATCCGCCAATCAGCCGGAGTAACTGGGCGAACGTGTACGTAGAAGAGCCAAGAGCTGACAGCTACAGGCACAAGAGCGATTATAGATCAGTTCCTGTTGAATGGCTTGGACAGCAATTTGTTGATGATGCGGAGCATTTGAGAAAGACAAATCAGAGAGCTTATGACCATGAATATCTTGGCCTTCCTGTTGGACTTGGAACAAATATTTTTGAGCTGTTGGAGATTCGGACAATAACAGATGAAGAGATTCAGAAGTATCAAAGCATTTACCAGGGACAGGACTGGGGGTGGTATCCAGATCCTAAAGCATTTCTCCGTGTGGCTTATGTTCCTAATCAGGAAAAAGTTTTTTTGTTAGACGAGCTTGGAGGTCCCAAGATAAGAAACAAGGAAATGGCTAACCAGATAAAGAAAAAAGGATATGATGATTATTCAATATCTTGTGGAGTTGATGAAGAAGAAAGTATTATTGACTTCCGAGATGCAGGGCTTCCAGCACGTAGGGCTATTGTTACACCGGGAAGCCGCAAATATACTTTTGAGTGGTTACAGTGCCGAACATTAGTCATTGATCCGGCACGAACGCCTAGAGCATACAAGGAAATTATCAATTATGAACATGAAGTAGATAGCAATGGAGAAGTTATCGCAGATTATCCAGATGGTAACGATCACTGGATAGATTCTCTCAGGTATGCGACAAGTCCATTGTCCATGAGAAGGGGGCACAGCGCATAATGAATAGCAAAGAAATATTTAAATGTTTGGAAATTCTGGACAAATTCCAATTCTTCCAAGGACAAAGAGCTGGAAGAGAATTGTGGAATGATAAACCAGTAGAGATACAGAACGAAGATATAAAGAATTTCAATAAAGACATAGAGTTTATCAGAAATGTGCTGAAATCAGCTAATTCAGGTGATTAAATGGGACTAATAACAACACTAAAAAGGTGGTTTAACATGATTTTCAAAAAACAAGCCGAAGAGGATTTCAACATCCAGGCAGCAGAATTCCCGGAGATGGAATCGTTGATTAATAAATGTGCGAACATATATCGAGGCGTTCCATACTGGCTAGATGATAAGAATAATATCAAGACGATTAATTTCGCAAAATCCGTCTGTTCAGAGACCGCCAGACTTGCAACGCTGGCGATCGGCATTCAGGTCGATGGTTCCGCAAGGGCAACATGGCTTCAGGAACAGATTGACAAGGTATATTTCCAGATTCGCCACTGGGTAGAATATGGCTGTGCCTATGGAACGGTATTTATCAAACCAAACGGTGAGAGCCTTGACGTATTTACACCGGCAGATGTGACGATTGTGGATTACGATAATCAGGAAATCAAAGGGATTATATTTAAGGATTCTTATACGGTTGGACGGAAATACTATACACGACTTGAATATCATAGGTTTGTCGAAACCACTGTGGACGGAGTAATAACCTATCCGTATTATGTTTCAAACAGAGCCTATGTGTCAAAATCCCCTCAGAGCATCGGAGACAAAATCGACCTTAAACAAACCAAGTGGGCTGACCTCATGGCAGATACGCCACCAATTCTCAAAGCAAACGGTGAGAAGCTGGACGGACCGTTGTACGGAGTGCTGCGGACACCACAGGCGAACAATGTGGATATTAGTGCACCATTGGGACTTCCGATATTTGCAGAAGCAATTGAAGAGTTAAAAGACCTCGACATTGCATACAGCCGAAATGTCGGAGAGATTTTTGATTCGCAGAAGATTGTTCTGGCAGATGATAGACTGCTAATGCCAAGCGGTACACCTGTATCAGCAATGACGCCACAGGGTATGGAGAATAGGCGAAACGAGATGAACTTGCCACATTTTGTCAAGAACGTATTCGGACAGGACGAGAAAGAGTTCTATCAAGAAATCAATCCACAGCTCAATACAGATACCCGTATAAGCGGCATAAATGCCCTTTTAAGCCAGTTAGGGTACAAGATTGGATTCTCCAACGGATACTTTGTTTTCAATGAATCTAGCGGCATTCAGACGGCTACAGGAGTAGAAGCAGAACAGCAGAGGACAGTTCAGTTCATTAAGGATGTAAGGGATAAGTTGGAATCCTGTCTGGATGAAGTTATTTACGCACTGAACGTTTATGCTGACCTGTATGGACTTGCACCTGTCGGAGCTTACGAGACCAATTATGATTTCGGAGATATTCTGTATGTACGTGAAAACGACCGTGCAAGATGGTGGCAGTACGTGACGACTGGCAAGGTTCCGGCATGGTTGTATTTCGTGAAGTTTGAGGGAATGACTGAGGAAGAAGCGAAAGCAATGGTCAAAGAAGCTCAGCCAGATGAACCAAAATTATTCGGAGAGGAGTAGAAAGATGGCAGATAAACCAGTAACAAGGGAAGAAAAATATCTTGCGTATTTGACGGGTGATTATACGGGCGAACTCCCGAAGCCCATCACGCGAAAAGAAAAGTATCTGTATGAATTGTGCTTAAAGGGAATGGACAGTGAGGTTTCGCCAGAGGAAATCAAAAATGCGGTGAATGAGTACCTTGAAAAGAATCCGGTCAAGCCCGGAGCCACGACAGAACAGGCACAGCAGATCGAGCAGAACAAGACGGATATTGCCTCGCTGAAAAAGGAAACTGGTTCGCTAAAGGAAGATATACAGGATATACAGAATAAATTTGAATTTAGAATAGAAATGAATATTGCAGGAATATTAAATGCAGATCCAAAACACCCAACCAAAATATCTTATTCTGATGATAAAAATGCGCGTTGCTCAGACTATATTGATTGCCAAAACTTCAAATATATATCAGCAAAATGTAACGGTAGCGAATGGTCATGGATTATCGCGTTTTTCGATGCTAATAAATCGTTTTTACCTGATATTAGCATTCTGGGGGTAGCAGGTAAACGAACTTATGAGGTGCAAATTCCAGAAAGTGCAAAATATGTAAGAATTTCTACATATAATATTGACATTTCTTATTTTGCTAAAATCATGTTTTCAAAAAATAACATAGATGCTGACATATCTGATTTGCAAGTAAGAGTGAACGCCCTTGAATCTCCTGATGATATATATGATGGGTGTGAATTTGCATTATTTAAAAAGTGGGGATTGATTGGCGATAGTCTTTCCGTAGGACATACTGTATCAAAAGATGGAAAAACAGCTTTAGGAAGAAATATTTATTATTCATGGGGGCAGTATCTTGCAAGACGGATTGGGAATACTTGTCTAAATTTCGGTAGAAGTGGAGTAACATCCAAACTTTGGATGGATACATCAGAAACGTATTGCTACCCAAGATTGATCAATCCTGACAATTTATGTCAGGCGTATATTATTGCATTAGGAGCTAACGATTCAGAAATGACTTTAGGCAGTATCGCAGATGTTAATTTTACTGATATGACTCAAAATGCAGATACTGAATATGGATGTTATGCAAAGGTTATTAATGCAGTGAGAAACGTATCAGCAAACGTTCCAATTTTTCTATTTACATTACCATATCCAAGAAACAGTGATGTGAAAATAAAAGCAATTAATGAAATGATTAGAACTTTTGCAAGTGATAAAGAACACTTTGGAAAAATATTTCTTGTTGATTTAGATACTGATTATAATAAATATTTTGAAACAGGAAAACTAGAAGCACAAATTGGCAATACAGGATGGCATTTAACTTCTTTAGGTTATTTATATGCGTCTAAAGTAAATGAAATTGCATTATCAAAAGTAATATCAGATAATTATAGCGATTTTCAAGATGTTTTCTTGTTACCTTGTGGGAATAATGATGTATTAGATTAAATTAACTAAAGGAAGCTTTAGTTAACCAGTAAAAACCAAAACATGTACCACGACATTTATCGAAAGAGGTGATATACTATACTTAGTCCTGAATATTTACGAAGAATTACAGAGGGCAGCGAACAGATAGCAGAAGAACTACATCAGTATATCATCTCTGAGATCGTGTCACGGATGATGGCAAGAATCGGCAGGGGCGAGGACTACATTCTGACCAATGCCGATGCATGGAGAATCAGGACGTTACAGGAATCCGGTGAACTGCTAGAGGACATTCTGGCAGAATTATCCAGATATACCAAGCGTGAACAGCAAGAACTTCTTGAAGCGTTTGAAGATGCAGGCATCACTGCAATGGATTACGATGACAAGATATACAAGGCGGCAGGGTTAAGTCCTGCACCACTCGAGCAGTCACCTGCTATGATAAGGCTTATGGAACGAAATATGAACCACTGTTTAGGCGACTGGAAGAACTTCACGAGGACAACTGCAAGTGCCGCTCAGAGACTGTATATCGAGCAATGTGACCTTGCATATAATCATGTAATGACTGGGACGGTTGGGTATACGCAAGCCATCAAAGAGGCAGTTAATAACGTTGTGAGTGATGGTATATATGTCGAGTACATAAATAAAGAGACAGGAAAGAAAAGACGTGATACAATCGAAACAGCAGTAGCACGTTCTGTTAGAACCGGCGTGGCTCAGGCTACGGGAGATATATCCCTCAAACGTATGGAAGAAATGGACTGGGATTTGATTCTGGTCAGCGCACACATCGGAGCGAGAACGGGGGACGGCGGTGAGAACCCGGGAAATCACGCATGGTGGCAAGGAAAGATATACTCTCGTTCTGGCAAGAGCAAGAAATTTCCGCCGTTCTCATTGACCGGATATGGAACGGCAAGTGGACTGTCAGGGGTCAACTGTCGGCATAGTTTTGGAGCCAGTGATGGAGAATTTAATCCTTATGCAGAACTATCAGCACAGGATAAAGCCAACAAAGGCGAACAATACGAAAAGGAACAGCGGCAACGTACTTACGAGCGAAGAATCCGCAAGACAAAGCGTGAAGTTCTTGGACTGCAAGCAGGAGTCGATAATGCACCGAATGAAAAGGCAAAATTTGCATTACAGCAAGACCTTGACCGGAAGTCTTATCTTTTGCAGAAACAAAATGCTGCATACAAGGCTTACTGCAAGCAGAACGATCTGAGGGAACTGAAAGACCGGCTCATGATAGCGAAGTGGAACCGCCAGAACGCCGCAAAAGCAAGAGGAGCGGCAAAGAGATATAAAACAGCAAAGGGGATTGACTGATGGATAAATGGGAATATTTCAATCCGAATCCCGTCAAGGGCAAGAGAACCGGGGATTGTGTTGTCCGGGCAATATGCAAGGCAACCGGTCTTGACTGGGAAACGGTATTCGCTGGATTGATGATACAGGCGTGTACTCTGTCAGATATGCCATCAGCTAATTACGTCTGGGGAGCGTATCTTTATAAGCATGGATACAGGCGCAAACTGATTGAACAGTCAGAACGATATATCTATACAGTCAATGATTTCTGTGCAGACCATCCGACAGGCACATATATCCTTTGCATAGATGGTCATGTAGTGACGGTACAGGATGGAAAATATTTCGATACATGGGATAGCGGTAATGAGATCCCAGTATATTACTGGGAAAAGGAGAATAAATGAGTATATCAGAATTTGTACAGATTTTCCTTTCTATTTGCGGAGGGGTGTCTATTGTCGGGGGAGCGGCAGCAGTAATCTTTAAGTGGATTACACCGGCGTTCCGGCTTAACAAACGAGTGGAGAGGCTGGAAGAACATGATAAACGAGATTACGAGAGTCTTCAGAGGATTGCAGAGCGTGATTCATTGATTCTGGAAGTCCTATCAACCATGTTGGATAGTCAGATCAGTGGGAATAATGTCGAGGAGTTAAAAAAAACAAAGCAGAAGCTCACGGAGTATCTTGCACAGAATCAACGTTAATTGCATTAATAAGGGGTATGCTCATGAAGTTATATGTATTCACTAAGAAAGATATAGACAGGTTCTTGTCAGAGTGTAATTTTACACCGGATGAAGAAAGACTGTTCAGGTTGAGATGCCAGGAACGCACTCTTGAATACTGCGCTGAACAGATGAATGTGAGTATATCCACGGCGAAACGATTGAGCCGCCGGGTAAATAATAAAATAATTAAAGTATGCTGATACTTTTCAGATACTTATATGGGTCTTAGACGAACTGTCTAAGACTCTTTTTTTATGTAAAAATAGTCATAGAAAGTCATAAAGTAAGTTATAGGAGGTGCGCAATATGGCATTATATAACAATCCTTATCAATATAGTTTCGGCATTCCTGGACAGATGAACCAGTTTCAGCAACAGCCTGTCCAGATGCCAGCTCAACCAGTACAGCAACCACAGCAGAACAACAATGGTATCCTGTGGGTGTCTGGAGAAGTAGGCGCAAAATCCTATCTGGTCGCACCCGGCACAAGCGTCCTGCTGATGGACAGTGAGAGTGAAAAATTCTTTATAAAATCCACTGACGTTTCCGGTATGCCACAGCCATTACGAACGTTTGAATACCACGAGGTAGGCACTCAGATGCCACCTAAACAGCCTACTCAGAATATGGACAGTAAATACGTCACCAGACAGGAATACGACGATTTAAAAGCCAAATGCGACGCTATAGTAAGTCGATTAAATTCTTTTTCTGAACCTGTTAGGGCTAATACCGTACAGGAATCAGCAGTCAAGGGAGGAAATGCAGATGAGTAATCCATTATTTAACGCTCTTGGCGGTGGGATGCCGCAGGGAAATGGACCAATGCAGATGATACAGCAGTTTATGCAGTTTAAGCAGAATTTTAA
>ERZ1034687.1038-NODE-1038-length-15814-cov-5.470588_pt1 | contig 15814 bp, 12 predicted proteins | sample MGYA00520704_ERZ1034687 | MGnify/ENA primary metagenome ERZ1034687 (study PRJEB33766, sample SAMN09781762) | gut metagenome | biome: gut microbiome | host: Homo sapiens | place: Madagascar | study: EMG produced TPA metagenomics assembly of the PRJNA485056 data...
AATGCATTAGACTTGATTGGTGTTTCTGCTCCAGAAAAAATGTAATTAATGAAAAAGCAGCTTCGGCTGCTTTTTGCGTATACAATGCATTTGATGTCTAATTTACATGAAATTTTCATTTTATTGACGCATTAAAATCAGTATAATGTAACGTATGGTAAATAAAAATAGAAATCTCAAAAAGCAAAGTCATTCACGTTATAGTTTGAAAAAAGGAAAAAGACCTGCAGGTCTACACTCTCAATATGTAGTTATTAGTGCAGATAAAAATGCAGAAAAGAAAGTGGATATAAAACCAGTTGTATATAAAGAAACTGATTTTATTCCAAGAGAAGAAAAGAAAAAACCGTTATTGAGACGTTTTCAAATGCGTCAGAAAGATATTGAAGCAAAAAAACTGCGTGAAAAGAAAATAGAAAAAGCTAGTCGGAACTTAGAAAAAGCAAAAACAACATATGCTCTTGTGAAGAGTGATTATGTTGACAGTAAAGATGACATTAAGTCTAAGATTAAACAGCTGAAGCAGGATGCCAAGCAGCAGAAGAAGGCTTTGAAAGAAGCTAAGAAGAGCTTGAAAGCATCAAAAAAAGAAATGAAACAGTCTAGTAAAAAACATTTAGGTGTTTTTACTAGTGTATTAGCTGTTCTTCTTTTTGCGATTTCAACATTGTTATATTTTGTTGTGCAATGGCTGATTAGAACATGGCCAAATCTGAAGATGGATGAGTTGATGTATGAGGCAACTGCTCCACTTGAAGGAACAGGTTCTAATATGATTGATGCTTTTATTCAGCAGGCAGTTGTTCCTATGGCAATTGTGGTAGTTATCGCAATCATTGTTATTGTGATACTTACAAAAGCGGGTACTTTATTTAGACGACTCGGAAAATCAATTCTTGTGGTTGTATCTTGTATTTGTGTGGGAATTGCAGGTACAACATTCTGGAATCATCTGGATGTTGGAACATATGTGGAAAATCAGACGACAACATCTGATTTTATCAAAGATGAATATGTAGACCCTTCAAAGACACAGTTAACATTCCCTGAAAAGAAAAGAAATTTAATTTATATCTATTGTGAATCTATGGAAATGAGCTTTGCGGATCAGGCAAATGGTGGTGCAAGAGATGAAAATGTCATTCCTAGATTGACAGCACTGGCGGAAGAAAATGAAGATTTTTCTGGTACAGATAATTCACAGTTAAATGGTGGATATTCTATGCCTTCTACGACTTGGACAATGGGTGGTATTTTTGCGGCAACTGCAGGACTGCCATTACAGACAGATGTTGGTCGTAATACAATGTCTACGCAATCTACATTCTTCCCAGGCATTACAGCACTTGGTGATATTTTAGAAAATGCTGGATATAATCAGACATTCTCTTGTGGTTCTCCAGTTTCCTTTGGCGGTAGAGAATTATACTTGCAGGAACATGGAAACTATACATTCCATGACTATGAATATGCACAGGCAAATGGAATTATTCCACGTGGTTATTATGTATGGTGGGGGTTTGAAGATGCACGCTTGTTTGAAATGGCAAAGAATGACATTACAAATATGGCAAGCAGTGGTCAGCCATTTAACTATACATTATTAACAGTAGATACACATTTTGAAGACGGATATCTGGATTCTTCTGCAGAAAATAAATTTAATGATCACTACTCTAATGTTTTTTTCCATTCTGATAAGCAGGTAACTGAATTTGTGGATTGGTGTAAGACACAGCCTTGGTATGATAATACAACAATTGTTATTTCTGGTGACCATCCAACAATGGATTCTGACTATATGGAAAATATTGATCCAGAGTATCAAAGAAGAGTGTATACATGTTATATCAATTCAGCTGTATCTGTTGAAAACAATACAAAGAGAACATTTACAACATTTGATAACTTTCCTACAACATTGGCTGCTTTGGGTGTTCAAATAGATGGAGATCGTTTAGGTCTTGGTACAAATTTGTTTTCATCAAAGCAAACATTAACTGAACAATATGGGTTAGATAAAGAAAAAGGTGAACTGAATAAGAAGAGTACATTCATGTCAGAATTGAGTGGAAATGATGTATCGAATGAAGAATTCCAGGAATATCTGAATAAGGAAGGTATTCGTTCATCTGTTGTTTATTTACAGAGTTATGATTCTGAAGCAAAGACTGCTACGTTATCTGTAGATGATATTTTCTATACAGGTGGAAATATTGACTATGTTTCTGTTGAAGTAACACATCCAGATGGATCAAGACAGAAAGTGAAGGCAACGCATAATAAGTCAGATGGCAGATATGATGCGGTGATTGATATATCCAATGGTGGTATTGAATACCAGACAATTTCTGTAGATGCACATATTCGTATTGATAACTCCGATGCTTTGAAGACACAGAATATTTATCAATATTCTGGAAATCTGGCTGTGATTCCGTGTGAAGATAATCTTCTGCAGCAGACGCTGCATAGTGCAAGTGCATTAGATCAAAGAAGATATGCAATCTTTGTAACAACACAAGGTGATGCATTTGCTCAAATGACAGAAGCAGAAAAACAAGAATTGATTGATTTAGGTATTCCACAGACTTTCTTTGATGAAGGTGAAAATACTCGCTATGTGGTGTTATCTAAGGGTACAACAGTCCTCAAGGAAGGTGTTGGCTATATCCGTGACAGTGGTGAATTGGCAAATGGAACGGGATATACAATTTCTAGTGCGGATTCTGATGGCAGTTATGCGACAATTACAGTTGGCAACAACTGGCAGAACTTAACAAACTATCGTGATGGTGTGCATGTTGTAATATATGATATGCAGGCAGGAAGTGTTGTTGGCAAGTGCGATTTCAATACGGCTGAAAAACCATGGAATGCACAGTTGTATACAACATATGATGAAGAAGCAGATACATTAACATTCCATGCAGATGGTGCAGTGAATGCAGCTGGTGGACAGTTAGATGTTGAAGTTGTTGTATGGGATAAGTCTGATATCAATGACAAGCTTGAAATTGGCATGTCCTCTTCAAATAACTCTGAATGGTCTGTTACAATTGATCGTGATGATAAAGATATTAAGAATCTATATGCAGTTTGTTATTTGAGAAGCAGACAGTCGAACTGGCATAGAGTAGATGAAGGAAAAGTATCTGATTTGATTGAGAAGGGCTTATTGATGACACCTGTAGAAATCAGCGAAGATACAACAAATACACAAAATAACGAAGCTGTACTACAAGAGGGAGAACAGTAATGGATAGAAAGAAATTATTAATGATCTATAACCAGAAAGCTGGTATTTCTGGAAGTATGAATGATTTGTTTCAATGTATTGAGTATTTAAGTGTACATGGGTATGAAGTTACAATTTTTCCAGTGGTTCCAAAGAAGGGATTAACTTGTGAGTCTATCTTAGAGAAATCTAAGGGGGAATATGATCAATATTTTATCTGTGGTGGAGATGGAACATTGAATCATGCAACAAATGGTATGATTGCCAATGATTTACATGCACCAATCAGCTATGTTCCAGTTGGTTCAACAAATGACTTTTCCAAGAGCCTTTATGGCAATAGAAATCATTCCTTCAAAGATATTTGTCGATTTATTACACATGGAGAACCATTCTCATTTGATGTAGGAAAATTTAACGACAATTACTTTAACTATGTTGCGGGATTTGGGGTATTCCCATCTGTTTCTTATACAACACCACAAGATATGAAAAATCGTTTGGGATATGTTGCGTATGTATTGAATTTTTTAACAACAATTCCTGGTGGATTGACATATAAGAAACATTGTAAGATTACACATGATGGCATAGTTGATGAAGGTGATTTTATGCTTGGATTGATTACGAACAGTATTTCTGTTGCGGGGACACAGCCAGGCGTAATTAAAAAGAGTTCATTGAATGATGGTGTTTTTGAAGCATTACTAATCAAAGCAAATCCTTCTCCAATGGATGTTGCGGAAATGATAGCAGCATTTAATGGAAATCGTGATCATTGTAACGGTGTATTAACATTTCAGTTTAAAAAAGCTGCGTTTGAATTTGAAGATGAAGTACCGTGGACACTGGATGGTGAAGATGGCGGAAATGTTCAAAATTCTGAAATTAGTGTAATTCCTGAAAGAATTACTGTATTTGTTCCAAAGAAAAAATAAGGTCCAGAAATCTGGACCTTTTTCAATGCAAAAGATACATGAGCATAATCATTGCGAAATGTAAGCGCACGCATTATAGTTGAAAAAGAAAGTGAGAAAAACATATGTATATTTACTATCCAAGCTGTAACTTTTCTATTGCTTCACCATCAACTGCAAAAGTAGTGAGAAATCTTTTGAAAGAAAAGATGGTAGTTGCGGGATGCTGCTTAAGAGATCAAAGAGAAATTCATGAAGATGATATTGGTGTTTATTTTTGTCAGCATTGTAGAGAAACTATTGAAAATAAAGTTAAAACAATGAGCCTTTGGGAATATATTGATTCTCTAGAAGATTTTGATTTTCCAGATTACAACCATGAAAAGATGCTTCTGCAAGACTGTTATCGTGATCGAAATCACCCAGAAGTACATCAGGCAGTCAGAAGTATTCTTCAGAAAATGAATGTGGATGTAGTGGAAGCAAAACGCAATAAAGAGAATTCAGTATATTGTGGTACATTGCATTATGAAACAGAAAATCATGCATTGCTTGAAAAATTAAAAGCATATCCAGATACAAAGATTTCTGAGCTTCCATTAGAATTACAAAAAGAACTTATGGAAGATAACTTTGAAGGCGTGGATTTAGATATGCGGATCATTGTTGACTGTAATCGTTGTTTAAAAGGTGTTGAACTAGCTGGAAGAAAAGGTATTCATCTGTTAAACCTTGTAATGAAAAACTACTTGTGATATTGCATCTGTATATGTTCAATGCCATCTTCTAAGAATGGATCACTTGTTTGTTGAAAACCAAGCTTTTCATATAGTGCGCGAGCATATGTCTGTGCTTCAATTGTAATTGTATCAGCATTATACGTATCGATTGCGATAGCAATTGCTTTTTTGACAACCATGGATGCATAGCCTTTGTGTCTTTGTAAAGCTAATACTCTTCCAATCGATGGTGTTGGAAATGTGGTGTTTGCGGGAAGTACACGACAATAGGCAAGCAGTTCGTCACAATCATTCAATAATAAAATATGAGTAGATACTAAATCATGCATATCTACATCAGGATATGGACAATTCTGTTCAACTACGAATACATCAATTCTAGATTTATAGAGTTGATGTATTTCTTTTGGTGTGAGATCGTTAAATGTCTTTATAATGTATTTCATAATTGTTTCAAATTATAGCACAAGAGGTAGGAATCCGTAGTACTATGGATAAGAAAGGAATTCACATATGCCAATTATTTTTCACGAACAATCAAAAACGTTTCATTTATACAATCAACAAATCAGTTATATCTTTAAGGTTTTAAAGAATGGTTCTTTAGGACAGTTATATTTTGGAAAAAGAATTCATGATAAAGAATACTTTGATGAATTATTTGAAATGAGAAAACGTGCTATGGCACCCTATACATATGAGGGGGATATGTTATTTTCTCTAGAACATATCAAGCAAGAATATCCTGGATTTAACCATGGAGATCTTAGATATCCTGCATTTACAATTACGCATGAAAATGGAAGCACAGTCAATGAATATGTGTATGCATCACATAGCATTTATCAAGGAAAGAAATCAATAGAAGGATTACCTTCGACATATGTTGAAAGTGATGAAGAAGCCACAACATTAGAAATCACATTGCATGAGTCTCATACAGATACAGATATGATCTTGTATTATACAATTTATGAAACATATCCTGTGATTTGCAGACATGTTAAATTCATGCATTATGGAAAGCAATCTATTACGCTAGATAGAGCATTATCTGTCTGTCTGGATCTTCCTGATTGTAACTATGAAATGTTAGAACTAACAGGTACATGGTGCAGAGAAAGGCATGTTGAATGGAGAAAACTTATGCATGGCGTGCAGTCTATTTATTCTATGCGTGGCCATTCTTCACATCAATATAACCCATTCCTCGTATTAAAAAGAGAAAATACAGATGAAAGAAGTGGAGAAGCATATGCTTGTTCACTTGTATATAGTGGTTCATTTCTTGGACAGGTAGAAGTTGATAATCATAACGTTACAAGAATGACAATGGGCATTCATCCAGATCAATTTGAATGGACATTACAGCAAGGGGAAAGCTTTGCGACACCGGAAGCTGTTCTGGCATATAGTGAAAACGGAATGAATGCTTTATCACAAACGTATCATAAACTGTATCAATCTAGACTTGCACGTGGCGTATGGAGAGACAAAGATCGTCCAATTCTAGTGAATAACTGGGAAGCAACGTATATGGATTTTACGGAAGAAAAACTCATGAATATCGTACATGCGGCAAAAGATGCTGGTATTGAACTGTTTGTTCTGGATGATGGCTGGTTTGGAAAAAGAAATGATGATCATGCGGGATTAGGTGACTGGTTCTGTAATATGGAAAAACTGCCATGTGGAATCAATGGTTTATCTAGAAAAGTGCATGAAGAAGGTATGATGTTTGGGTTATGGATTGAACCTGAAATGGTGAATAAAGATAGTGATTTGTATCGGATGCATCCAGACTGGGTGATGAATGATCCAGAATATCATTGTTGTCATGGAAGAAATCAATATGTATTGGACTTTTCTAGAAAAGAAGTTGTAGATGCAATTTATGAAATGCTGGATCGTGTTTTAGAGAAAGCTGATGTGGATTATATCAAATGGGATATGAATCGCAGTATGTCGGAAGTGTATTCTAATTATGTACCACAGCAAGGCAGAGTTGTGCATGCATATATTCTTGGGGTATATCGTCTGTATGAAATGTTAATAAAGAAGTATCCAAATATCCTGTTTGAATCTTGCAGCAGCGGCGGTGCTAGATTTGATGCGGGAATGCTGTATTATGCGCCGCAATGCTGGTGTTCAGATGATACGGACGCAGTGGAAAGAATGATGATTCAGTATGGTACTTCATTTGCCTATCCAATCAGCAGTATTGGTGCACATGTTTCTGCCTGCCCAAATCATCAGCTAAAGAGAATGACACCGTTGAATACAAGATTCAATGTTGCCTGCTTTGGTGCTTTTGGCTATGAAATGGATCTTTCAAAGCTAAGCAAGGAAGAAACAGAAGAAATCAAACAACAAGTGATATTTATGAAACAATATCGTCATTTGATTCAATATGGAACATTCTATCGTCTTGTGAGTCCGTTTGAAGGAAATACAATGGCATGGATGATTGTTTCTAGTGATCAGAAACATGCAATTGTTGGATATTATAAGATTCTGCAAAGTGTTATGGCACCATTCCAGCGTCTTTATCTACAGGGATTAGATCCAGACAAGAAGTATCGAATCAATACCTCTAAAGAAGGAGTGTATGGGGATGAGTTGATGTGTTGTGGAATGGTTGTGAGTGATGCATCATGCGGTGAGAATGAAGAAGTGTATAATGGTAGAAATGGTGATTTTCAATCCCGTTTGTATGTATTAGAAAGTGAAGATGAAAGTGATGAAAAGATTTAAAGAAAATGATATTCATGCGATGGTGGAAATATTAAAGAAGGATGGTACATTGTCTGTACCTACAGATACAGTGTATGGTGTGTGCTGTAGATATGATCATGAAGCAGCACAAGAGAAGTTGAGAGATGTGAAGAAGCGTCCGGCAACAAAAGCTTTTCCAATCATGTGTGCTGATGAAGAACAAATCAAAACAATTTGTGATGTGGATGAAAGAAGTGAAAAACTGATTCGTGCATTTATGCCTGGTCCAGTAACTTTAATTCTGCCAAAAAAGAATAGTGTTCCTTTTTATGTGAATGGTGGTATGCCTACACTTGCTATACGCATGGCAACAAGTGAACCACTGAAAGAATTGATTCAAACATTAGGCAGCCCTGTCTTTATGACAAGTGCAAACCAGTCTGGAGAAGAAGTTTGTACAAATCTGGATGAAATTGAAAAGCATTGTCCACTATTGGATGGTATGATGGAAGGCAACGTATCCTTTGGAGAAGCAAGTACAATTATTGACTGTACAAAAGAGGAGATACAGATTTTAAGACAAGGTCCTGTTACGATGGAACAGATCCTGGAAGTTCTATAGAATGAAAATTTTTCAAAGAGATGCAAAAACTAAATAAATTCTTTCATTTTTAGTTTTTGTATTCTTTTATAGATCTTATCAGCGTTGTAAAATATTTTCGTTGAAAAATCAAAGAAGTACTTTGATAGAAGGAGAATGAATTCATGAGTACATATGTAGATCGCGTAATCAAAGAAACAAGAAAAAAGAATCCAGATCAGCCTGAATTCTTACAGACAGTAACAGAAGTGTTAACTTCTGTTGCACCTGTTGTGGATGCACATCCGGAATATGAGAAAGCTGCATTACTTGAAAGACTCGTAGAACCAGAAAGACAAGTTATGTTCCGTGTAGCCTGGGTTGATGATGAAGGAAAACCACATGTTAATCGTGGATACCGTATTCAGTTTAATGGAGCACTTGGCCCATATAAGGGTGGTTTGAGATTCCATCCAACTGTAAATCTTTCTATTTTGAAATTTCTGGGATTTGAACAGGTATTCAAAAACTCATTAACAACATTGCCAATTGGTGGTGGTAAAGGTGGAAGTGACTTTGATCCACATGGTAAGAGTGATGCTGAAATCATGAGATTCTGCCAGGCATTTATGACAGAACTTCAAAGACATATTGGTCCTAATACTGACGTACCTGCTGGTGATATTGGTGTTGGTGGAAGAGAAATTGGATATCTTTTTGGTCAATATAGAAGAGTAAGAGACTCATGGGACAATGGTGTATTGACAGGAAAGCCATTGACATATGGCGGATCATTAATTAGACCAGAAGCTACTGGCTATGGTGTTCTATATTATGCGAAAAATGTATTTGCTCATGAAAATGATACACTTGAAGGAAAAACTGTTGTATTGAGTGGATATGGTAACGTTGCCTGGGGTGCTGCTAAGAAGATTGCTGAAATGGGTGGCAAGGCAGTTACAATTTCTGGTCACAATGGTTATGTTTATGATCCAGATGGAATCGTAACAGAAGAAAAGATCAACTATTTGCTTGAAATGCGTGCAAGCAAGAATGCAAATGTTAAGATGTATGCTGATAAGTTTGGATGTCAGTTCTTTGAAGGCAAGAAGCCATATGAAGTAAAGGCTGATGTTTATATTCCATGTGCTACACAGAATGAAGTAGGTATGGATGAAGCAAAGCTTATTGTTGATGCTGGTGCGAAGTATTATTTTGAAGGTGCAAATATGCCAGCTACAAATGAGGCTCTTGCATACTTACAGGAACATGGTGTAATCGTTGGACCTGCTAAGGCAGCAAATGCTGGTGGCGTTGCGGTATCTGCTCTTGAAATGTCCCAGAACTCTGAAAGATTGTCTTGGACAAGTGAAGAAGTTGATGCTAAGTTGAATACAATCATGACATCTATTCATGATGAATCTGCAAAGGCAGCTGAAAAGTATGGATTTGGCTATGATTTGATTAAGGGTGCAAACATTGCTGGATTCGTTAAAGTTGCGGATGCAATGATGTCCCAGGGTTTATTCTAAGATATAAAAAAGACATGGAACTTTGATTGGTTCCATGTTTTTCTTTTACTTTAGCTGATATAACGAATAAATTCCTGCTTCATCTACAAGCGAGTAGTTTTGCTTGAGAATATCAGCAATACCATCTGTATGTGTATCTGTTAAGATCCATTTTGCTTTGTACGTTTTAAAAGTAGAATAGATCTTTTCTTTTAGTACGACATCATTTGTGGATAATTCATCCTGCAGATAGAAGTATTTGTAACAAGGCATTGCATTTGTTGAAAGATATGTATCTTCCATATTCTTTCCACCATAGAAGATGAGTTTATCATAGTCTTCTGATGGAATCAGCTTCATTAATCCTTCATATCCTTGGTCGATATATATAGAATAGTTTCTTGCAGTATAAATAGCGTTTGGGTAATCTTTTAAATAGAGATAGTACATGCTTGTAAACGATACACATCCACATAGAATCATCGTGATTTTAGGATGTGATTGTAAAGGAAGCAGTGAATAGATACTATTACAAAGGAATACAAGATTCACGATACAGAACATTGAGATGTATGTTGTGAAATTCATTTGTGCAAAGTAGTATGTTTCAATACATCCACAAATTCCCCAGGAAATAGCTTTGAAATATTCTTTTTTACATAGAAATAAAATTGCAGAAAAGATGAGTGCAATCGCAGTGAAGCGTAAGAAGAATACAAGGCGATAGTAATACGATGTTTTTGTGGCTGAGAAAGTGAAATCTGTATGATATTTATATGCATCATAAATCATCTCACTTAAGCAGTTTTGATATTTGAAATAGAGAACAAAAGGCATCGTAATACATAGAAAACCAATAAGGGTACATAAGATAGATAGAAAAAAATCTTTCCACTGCTTTTTTATCAGCATATATGCAAATAGACACATGAGGGGAACATATGCAAGTAAACCAGTGGGTTCACAAAGTACAGTAACACCAATAGAAATGCCATAGAATATACTATAGAATGAAGGAAATACTTTCTTTTTATGGCTGTATAAAATGAGATAATATGTCCATCCAATCCAGGGAAGCAGGAATTCTTCTGCATGCATTCCATCTGGATAGTTTGTTTTCAGCATACATATTGTTAGAAATAAAGTCATACATGTATATGCTTTATTTCTTGTGGCAAGTCGAGAAATATAATAGACAGATAATAAGAAAAAGAATAGATTGATTATCTGTGGAATAATCATTCCGCCTTTATTTCCATATACAAACCCTGCACCCAAGCTTCCAAGCCAATACATCCATGGCCCATTTTCCGCAAATAGATCTTTGTATGGAATGATATCAAAGTACCATCCTCTAGCAATCGTTACGTTAATACACGAATCTGTACCATTGTAATACCAGCTGAGTGGACTGGTAGAGTGTGAAAATAACAAAATAAATGCGATGGATAATCCAAATGCTAATGTGACTGGCAGCCAGTGTTCTTTCAATGTTCGATATGTTTGTTCTTTCATGATGAAAATTATACTCCAATTAGAAAATAGTGATCATGAACATAAAAAAAGACAGCTTGTTTTTCGAGCCGTCAAATGAAAGTGTTGAAAAGAATATACAGAATGATAAAGATAAAGAGTATTTTCTTTGCTGTTTCAAATATTGGAGAAGGAATTTCAACTTCTCTTTTGTAAACAGGTACATAGTTTTCTAAGTTTCTTCTTTTGTTTCTGATTTCAATGAAATCAAGAAATGCATAAACAGGTATAAATAAAATGAATACCATTCCAGTCATACGAATGATAAAAGATGGTGCTTGACGATACCATAAAGGAATCATGCGTGCTGTAACGAAGATATTGATGAGTAGCAGTAGCAATTGTGTTCGGTATGCATTGATTAATGCGGATTCATGTTTTTCTTTTGTATCAAAGTATTCAATGAGTTTTAAACTTTCACATCCAAAATACAGATAGGAACCACACTTTCCACAGTATATAAAACCTCTTTCTTTCATCTTTGCGATGATTTCTTCTTTTGTACATGCACCATTTTGTGCGAATTCATATTGATCTGTAACGGAATTGACTTGTGTATAGTAATACTGTTTCTCTTCATGTTTGAATTTCGCAAAGAGTGGATTGATGGAAGTTAACTGGTTTCCTTTTTTGCTTTCACGATTCAGCCATGCGACGATCATTTCACTGTCAGCGTAATCACATGGTAATAATTTGATTGACATAACGAGAAGTCCTTTCATTTTAATATAGTATAATATTACCACGGAAAGTGAGATGTTTTATGAATCAGATCAAATGCCCACATTGTGGAACTGTATTTACAATTAATGAAGCAGACTATAGCTCCATCGTATCTCAAATCAAAGATCATGTATTTGAAGAAGAATTACAAAGAAGAGAAAAAGAAATTCAAGATAAGTTGAAAATCCAGAATGATCTGGATGCATCTAAGCTTCAACAACAATTTCAAACGGAAATGGATCAGAAGCAAAAAGAAATTGATGCATTGAATCATTCTTTAAAACTGCAGGAAACGGAATATGAAGCAAAGATCCAGGCAAGTATAGAAGAAAAGAAGGCTGCAGTGCAGTCTGCATCGATTGATTTAGAGAAACAACTCCATGAAAAAGAAAATGAATTGATTGCTTTGAAAGGTCAGATTGAAAAAAGTGATACAGAAAAGCAGTTGGCAGTGCAACAGGCAATTTCAGAAACAAATGAAAAAAAGAATTCTGAAATTCGTGATATACAGAAAGAATTAGATACCGTTAAGAATGAATCTATTGTGAAGAGTGAAACAATGCGCACACAATATGATGCAATGGTAAAAAGCAAAGATCGAGAGATTGCGGATCAGAAAGCTCTTGTTGAACAATACAAAGATTTCAAAGTGCGTTTATCTACAAAAATGATTGGTGAAACTTTGGAACAACATTGTTCCTATGAATTTAATAAGAATCGTATGGGAATGTTTCCACATGCGTATTTTGAAAAGGATAATGATGCAAGAACTGGGTCAAAAGGTGATTTTATTTTCCGTGATTTTGATGATGAAGGAACGGAAATCATTTCTATTATGTTTGAAATGAAAAATGAAAATGAAACGACTTCTACAAAACATAAGAACGAAGATTTCCTGAAAGAACTGGATAAAGATCGTAGAGAAAAGAAGTGTGAATATGCGGTTCTTTGTACGATGCTGGAAGCAGACAATGATTTATACAATGAAGGTATTGTGGATGTATCATATCGTTACCCAAAGATGTATGTCATTCGTCCACAGTTCTTTATTCCAATCATAACGTTATTAAGAAATGCGGCAATGAATGCATTGGATTACAAGAAACAATTGCTTGTGGAAAAGAATAACAATCTGGATTTATCCAATTTTGAAGATAACATGAATAAGTTTAAGGATGCATTTGGAAAGAATTATGCATCTGCTTCTAAAAAATTCAATGAAGCAATTGATGAAATTGATAAATCAATTACGCATCTGCAAAAGATTAAAGATGCTTTAACATCCAGTGATCGTCAATTACGATTGGCAAATGATAAAGCACAGGATCTAACGATTCGTAAATTAACAAAGAATGCACCAAGTGTAAAACAGAAGCTGGATGAGGTGAGAAAACAGAATGCAGAATAAGTGGGTCAAAATGATTCTGGATGCATTTTTATCTTTATTGCCTTTATTGTTTCTATATGGTGTTGTTGTGAATGTAGCGACGTTTTATCAAGGAATAACATCCAGCTGGATAACGTTATTCACAATGATGACTTGCAGCGGGGCTTTGCTTTTACGTGTTCTTTTACAATATTTGTTCTGTGAACAAGGATTGGATTACGAAAAAAAGATAATTGCGACAATGATACTTGGAATCTTTGGCTTGATTCTGGATATTCGTGTTGGGCTATTTCTTTTGGTATGTAATGGATTGGATTGCTTTCTGTATCAGAAAAAGAAACAAGATCTATGTACGATGATATTTGTGTGTGTAACGGTTGCTTTCTGTAATTATGCATTTACAAAAGGATGGATCAATATTACTCAGTATATGTTTTATCTGTTTACAGAAATAGAATATGTATGCATGTATAAAGTTCATGAAATTGATATCTCAAATAAAGAAATACAACATTCCTGTAAAAAACTAGTCTTATCTACGTGTTTGAATATGATGAAAAATATATGTATGTTTTCTACGTTTGCGATTGCATGCAGATCTATGATCCATATCTTTCATGAAGATGCATTGTTTCCACAAAATAGAATGTACGTGTATCTTTTAATCATTTGTATTGTCTGGCTCATTACATCATACTTTCAAGAAAAAATGAAACTTAGAAATACACTTTCACAAAGAATCAGTATTCTAATCAGTATCTGTATTTTTGGATGTATGATGATGCAATCTTCTTTGATTGTATGCAGCTTATTTCTGATGGGTGGATTTGCGGCTGCTGCAGTAGAAATATTGCTTGGTATGTATGGAAAACAGATGGATCATTATAGTATTGCACATGTATTTGTGCTTGTGATTTTACTTGGAAGCAGGGCTGTCTATGATGGTATCTATGTGAATTATAGTGTAATATTGATAAGCATATATATGATAGAAGCATATGCTTGCATGTATATTACACTGACAAATGAAAAGGATGTAGAGGAAAAGGAAAATGGCAATTAAGGCAATATTATTAGACATTGATGGAACGCTGACAAATCACAAAAAAGAAATTACTCCAGAAACAAAAAAAGCTTTGATGAATGCACAGGAATATGGCATTCGCTTAGTTATTGCGAGTGGCAGACCCGCAAAAGGAATCTTCCAGTATGGTGATCAACTGGATATGAAATATCATAATGGATTATTTGTTTGTTACAACGGTGCTAGAGTTGTGGATTGTCAGACAGGTGAAGTGTATGTCAATGTCACAATTGATAAAGACACAACAAAACAAGTATTAAATCATATGAAGGAATTTGATGTTCGTCCAATTATTACGCATGGATCTCATATGGTTGTTGAAGATGTGTATAACGGTATGGTAAAAGATGGTGACCGTGAATTCAATGTCATTGAATATGAATCACGTATGAATGGCTATAAGTTAATGGAAGTTGATGATTTGGAATCTTTTGTGGATGGACCAGTCAATAAGATCTTAACGGCAGGTGATTCTGATTACTTGCAGGCACACTATAAAGAAATGGCTGCACCATTTGCAGGTAAGCTGTCTATGATGTTCACTGCGAATTTCTACTATGAATTTACAGCACTTGGTGTAGACAAAGGAAAAGCATTGACAATGGCGATGGAAAAATTAGGAATCAAACCTGAAGAATGTATTGCATTTGGGGATGCAGAAAATGATATTTCTATGCTGAAGTTTGCAGGTATTGGTGTAGCAATGGGAAATGCACAACAACCTGTGAAAGATATTGCTGATGAAATCACAGATGATAATGAACATGATGGAATTGCAAAGTCTTTATACAAGCATATTCCACAATTACATACATTTGACTAAGAGACAGATTTATTCTGTTTCTTTTTTTGTGATTGTATATTTAGAGCCATAGCCATCATATTTACATGCATGTGCTGTGTCAGATATAAACTGGTATGTTGTATCATCTAACTGCATAATATGACCTGTATAGGAAATATCAAATACGTAGTATTGTGGAAATGCATCTGTGTATGTATTTTGAATTGCATACGTGACTTCAATGCTGCCATCTTGTTGAATTGCATAGTTTTTGAGTGTTGGGCGATATGCGTTGATTTCTTCTTTTCCAAAAGTATAGGATGGACAGGAAGCAAGTTCTTTTTCTACAGAAGGAATGAATGTGTTGAGAATTTCCTTATATGGCACATTGGTATTCATGACATTCATTGTAGAAGAATGTTGATAAGATATTTCTTTTGAAGTTTGATTGTTTAAAATACGATAGCCTTGTTTTATTAATTTCTGCAAATCGTAAGATATAGATACAGTGATTAAGGATGATGAATCAACAGTATAAGAATACTGGATACCTAGGTCGGTAAATGTTTTTTCTGGATGCAATGTAATGTGTTCTACACCAT
>ERZ1034687.1039-NODE-1039-length-15756-cov-5.519712_pt1 | contig 15756 bp, 13 predicted proteins | sample MGYA00520704_ERZ1034687 | MGnify/ENA primary metagenome ERZ1034687 (study PRJEB33766, sample SAMN09781762) | gut metagenome | biome: gut microbiome | host: Homo sapiens | place: Madagascar | study: EMG produced TPA metagenomics assembly of the PRJNA485056 data...
GTCTAGGATTAAAAAGAATCTTCCAGTCTATATTTCGATTGATAAGGATATATTAGATGAAGAGTATTCTATGACGAATTGGAGTCAAGGTAGAATGTCGTTATCTATGTTGGAACAATTGCTGATGCCAATTTTAAGAAATGAAAAGATTTTGGGTATTGATATTTGTGGAGAGTGCCAGCAGGATATACCTTTTCCACAGTATTTAGAGGCAGAGGAAATTAATGGAGAGACAAATAAAGAATTATTTGATTTTCTGATGCATTATCTAAATATATAAAGTGTTGGAAGGATTGGATGAAATATGCAAATAAGAATAGAACCATATACAAAAGAAAGAATTGATGATGTCCTAGCTTTTGAACATGAACTTAGAAAACAGGAAGATTTTTGGGGTTGGGAAATTGATGATACTTATGAAGAATCGGTTAGAAAAAGTTTTGTAGATCCATTATATAAGACAAGTATTAGTTTTCTGGCTTATGTTGATAGTAAGGTTGTTGGTCGTATTGATGCTAGTTTAATTCCAAGTCACTTTGATGGTTCTATAAAAGCATATTTAGATTGGATTTGTGTTTTAAAGAGTTATCGCCATAATGGTGTAGCCCAAGCCCTAATGGAACATCTTAGAAAGGCCCTAAAGAAACAATATAGTGTGAGTGTGTTGATTGGTCTTATTGCGAGTAATAAGGATGCACAAAGCTTTTATCGTAGTTTGCCTAATTCGTTAATTAGAGATGAAGGAATTTGGATTGATTTGTAAACGTTCTTGATTATGAAAATGGAAATTAGAGAAGTTAAATTAAATGATATCAATTATGAGCTAGCAGAAATGGTAGCTTGTTTAATAATCTGTTGTTTTGGTATATAATTTAGGTAATAAAAGTATTGAATTTGTACTTTGAAATTGTTAGTATATTTGTACTAAGAAAGTTTACCGCTGACCAATATGCGGTATATAAATGGTTGGGTTGAAAGTTTACCGCTGACCAATATGCGGTATATAAATGGTTGGGTTGAAAGTATAGTCCTTTGCCGAAAGGTGAGGACTTTTTTTCTCCCTATGAAAGGATTTTGATAGATGAAGAAAACTGGTTTTTATATCATAAAAGATGCATTTTTTAAGGAAATGGCTGATCCATATCTTAAAGGCAATAAAGAAGAAAATAGGCCTCATTACTATTGTTTCGAAGACAAAAGTTCAGATATTTTTTGGATGATTCCATTATCAAGTAGGGTTGAGAAATATAAGCGAATTATTGAAAAGAAAGAAAAGAGCGGCAGAAGCTGCGATATTTTGTATATCACAAAACTAGACAATGACAGGGAAAGTGTCTTTTTGATTCAAGATATGTTTCCGATTACGGAGAAATATATAGAACGCGAATACACAATAGCAGGCAATAATCTATTGTTAACAAGCGAACATACTGTTAGAGAAATTGATCATAAAGCTAGAAGGGTCTTAGGCTTATTAAAACGTGGGGTAAAATTTACACCAACACAGCCTGATGTTTTATTAATTCTAAAAAAGTTAACGCAACAATAAATGGCCAATAGTTTCTGGAGAGTATAAATGGAAATTAGAGAAATTAAATTAAATGATATCAATGATGAGCTAGCAGAAATGGTAGCTTTGTTTAGAGTGGAGCTACGCTCATATAAAGGAATAGCATCGACACCCAATCTTGAAGCTGGTAAAGAAGAAATGGAAGAATATCTATTGGCTAAGTTTCCGGTGTTTGTAGCTGTAGTAGATGAAGATTATGCAGGATATATGGTTTGTCGTATCCAAGATGATGTTGTTTGGGTAGAATCTATTTTTGTTAAGGAAAAATATCGACGCTTGGGTGTTGCAACCGCTTTGCATGATAAAGCAGAAAAACTTGCTGAAGCATATGGTAATGAGACCGTCTATAACTATGTTCATCCTAATAATCATCGTATGATTGAATTCTTAAGAAAGCGTGGTTATACGGTTTTAAATCTAATTGAGATTAGAAAGCCTTATAAAGGTGAAAAGCTAACGCAGACAATTACTGTTGGTGAGCACAAATTTGATTATTAAAAATAATGTTCATATTGGCCGAAAAACGAGAATTTTGGCAAATATGAACATGGCATATGTAATGATTAAACAACTGTTTTATTAAAATATTGAAGAAATGCACTTTTCAAGGATTTAAAATATTGAAGAAATGCATATTTTACATAATTGTGTTGATTAGTAATTCTATATATAACTGAAAATAATGTAAAATATTAGCGTATTAATTGATTAAAAATATTAGGGAGGGTTTTCAATGAACGTTACTGAAATCAGACGTCCGGTTGATATGGAGAGAATTACAACACCGGAATTGGCACAAAAATTTATCGATGAACAAATCGCTTTAATCAAAGAACAAGTTGGTGATAAGAAAGTTCTTTTAGCTTTATCTGGTGGTGTTGATTCTTCTGTTGTTGCTGCACTTTTAATTAAGGCTATTGGCCAACAACTAGTTTGTGTTCATGTTAATCATGGTTTATTACGTAAGGGTGAGCCTGAGCAGGTTGTTGAGGTGTTCCGTAATCAAATGAACGCTAATCTTATTTATGTGGATGCTACTGATCGTTTCCTTGAAAAGTTAGCAGGTGTTGCTGATCCCGAGACTAAGAGAAAGATAATTGGTGGTGAATTTATTGAGGTGTTTGCTGAAGAGGCAAGAAATCTTCAAGGTATTGAGTTCTTGGCTCAAGGTACAATTTGGCCAGATATTCTTGAATCAGAAGATGGTATTAAGGCACATCATAATGCTGGTGGTCTTCCTGAAGATATGGAATTTGAATTGGTTGAACCAGTTAGAATTTTATTCAAGGATGAAGTTCGTGTAGTTGGTGAAACATTAGGCTTACCTCATGATATGGTTTATCGTCAACCATTCCCAGGTCCAGGTCTTGGCGTAAGATGTCCAGGTGCTATTACACGTGATCGTTTAGAGGCTGTTCGTGAGTCTGATGCGATTCTTCGTGAAGAGTTTGCTAAGAATGGTTTAGAAGAAAAAGTATGGCAATTCTTTACAGTAGTTCCTGAATTTAGATCTACTGGTATTAAAGATGGTAAGCGTGCGTTTGAATGGTGCTGCATTGTTCGTGCAGTATGTTCAATTGATGTTATGACTGCTACTGTTGCTGAAATTCCTCATGAAGTAATGGTTCATATCACTGATCGTATTACTCATGAAGTTGCAGGTATTAATCGTGTATTGTTTGACTATACACCTAAGCCTACAGGCACTGTTGAATTTGAATAATAGATTAATTAATTGAGGCTGTTCATAATGAATGGCCTCTTTTTGTGTTATGTTCATTATATTAAACAACACCAATTAAATTGGTGTTGTTTTGATACTAATATTTTGTTTTCCAATATCCATCTCTATTAGAACCTACTCTTATGAGTATATTATTATCACGAAGATTAGCTATATGTCTTTGTACGGTTCTAAACGGAATGCCTGTGTTGATGCTGATTTGTTTGGTGGTGATTTTTGGATTTTGTCTTATTTGACCAACCACAATACTTTCTTTATCATCAAAGCCTGCAAGATATTGGCTTTCAATTATATCTTTACTTATATCATTAATTACGCCACAATTACGCCATATCTTAATGCTGCTATAACTTATGGAATATGGGTGAAGGTACAATATTCACAAAAACCTATTTTTGAGTTCTTCTTTTCCTTTATAATTAGTACAAATGGAATGTGGTGTACGTTATAAGATTGCAATTTGTGATGATTTAGAAAGTGATCGTGATTATCTTAAAGATTTATTAAATAAGTGGGCTAATGATTATAGTCATCTTTTAAGTATTGATGCTTTTTCTTCAGCTGAAAGTTTCTTGTTTCATTATGAAGAAGCTAAGGATTATGACATACTTTTGTTAGATATCGAAATGGGTTTAATGGATGGCGTCAGCATGGCGAAGAAGATTCGTCAAGATAATGATGCGGTCCAAATTATTTTTATTACTGGTTATTCTGATTATATAGCTGAAGGCTATGAGGTGAATGCACTACATTATTTGATGAAACCGGTAAAGGAAGAAAAGTTTTTTTCAGTGTTAGAACGTGCTATAGAAAAGATTAGTAAGAATGATGTTGTTTTGAATATGGAAACAGCTAATGGAATGGTGAGAGTTCCTATATATCAAATAAGATTTGCTGAGGTGTTTGGCAATTATGTTACGATACATGCTAATGATGAAGTGGTTGTTAAGATGACTTTAAATGAGATTGAAAAATTACTTGATGAGCGTTTTTATCGGGTAGGACGTTCTGTGATTGTTAATTTAAATGAAGTGAGTAGAGTTACTAAAACAGAAATCAAATTATTGGATGGTACTTCTATTCATCTTCCTAGAGGTGCATATGATGGTGTTAATCGTGCCATTATTAATATGAGGTAGTTTATGGGTTTGTTTTCAAAAAAGATAGATAAAGAAATTGCCTTGTATCAAAGTGAATTAATCGAAACGCATTATCGTGAAGTAGATAATATGTATCGTCAGATTAGGGGTTGGCGTCATGATTATCGTAATCATATCCAGACAATGAAGGCTTATGTTGCTAAGGGTGATCTTGAGGCTATTAAGAATTATCTTGATTTGTTGGATGAGGATTTAACTACTGTTGATACAGTGATTAAGACTGGTAATCCAATGACTGATGCAATATTAAATTCAAAGATTTCTTTGGCAAAGTCAAAGGATATTGAGGTGATTGCCGATGCACATATTCCAGTTAAATTAAAGACTTCGGAGATTGATTTGTGTTCTATTATTGGCAATCTTTTTGATAACGCGATAGAGGCGAGTGTTAAGCTTCCAAAGAATCAAAGACAGATACGTATTTATATGGATATGAAAAATACGCAACTTTATATTTCTTTTACTAATTTTACCGCTGGTAAGAAGATGACAAAGAATGGAATGCTTTTTAAGACTAGCAAGGGTGAGGGGCATGGTTTTGGTTTAGTTAGAATAGATGCCATAATCAAAAGGCTTGATGGTTATATAAGTCGTAATAGTGAGGATGGTGCTTTTACAACTGAGATTCTGATTCCACAGATATAAACGTTTCATCACCTGATTTCGACAATTCGTCCCCACTATATTTATGAGGATGTTTTTTATGAAATGATATATGCGTGGAGGAAAAATGAATGTCTTTTAGAAATATTAAGTGGATGATAGATATTGCCTATAAGAATTGTAAAAGAGTTTTGTTGTTTTGTGTTTTAACAGCAGTTTTAGAAGTGCTTCTTAATTTAACACAGCTATATATTGCGCCAGGAATTATCAAGTGTGTTGAACAAAAAGCTTCGATGAAGGTACTACTAATGACAATACTTGCATATACATTGGCTTTATTTTTCATTAATGGTTTTAAAAAGTATATTGAAGAGAATACGTTGTTTTCAAGAATTGAGGTTAGAACTAAAATTATCGCTATGGTAAGTAAGAAGTGTAATACGACTTCTTATCCAAATACTTTAGATGCTAATTTTATTAGATTAAGGGATGCTGCTTATTTTGCCTGTGAGGGAAATAGTGAGGCAACGGAGCATATTTGGCAAACACTGACAATGTTTCTTAAAAATGTTGGTGGCTTAATTGCTTATCTATTTATTCTTTCATCATTTGATCCTTTTTTATTGTTGCTTATAATTTTGACTTGTTTTATTTCTTTCTTTGTTTCTAGATATGCCAACAATTGGCATTATGCTAATAAGTTTGAGGGTGAGAAGTATTATCATAAGAAAAGATATATTCGTGATAAGGCAGAGTCAATAAAGTTGGCTAAGGATATTCGTATTTTTAGCTTAAAGGATTGGCTTAATGAATTGTTGGATCTTGTGCATAATCAATATCTAGCTTTTCGTTTAAAGGGCGAAAGGGTTGATTTACTTGCTGATATTATTGAACTTGTTTTGACAGTTATTAGAAATGGTATTGCCTACATTTATCTTATTAATATGACGCTTAATGATGGTTTGAGTGTATCTTCTTTTATTCTTTATTTTGTGGCAATCTCTACTTTAACCAATTGGGTTATGGGTGTTTTAAAGGAAATGTCTACACTTCATAAGGAATGCTTAGATATTTCATCATTGCGTGAGTTTCTAGATTATCCAGAACCATTTAAGTTTGATGATGGTAAAGATATACCTCTATCTTCAAGTTACGAAATAAAGTTAGAGAATGTATCGTTTCATTATCCAGAATGTGATAAAGATATAATTCATAATTTAAATTTAACTGTACATCCAAGAGAAAAACTAGCGATTGTTGGTTTAAATGGCGCTGGTAAGACAACGCTTGTAAAACTTATTTGTGGTTTGTTGTCGCCAAGCGAAGGAAGAGTTTTGTTGAATGGTGATGATATTAGTGATTTTAATCGAAATAAATATTATGAATTATTTAGTGCGGTTTTCCAGGATTTTTCAATATTGGATGTAACTATTGCCGAAGAAATAGCTCAATGTAAAGATGCTATTGATTATCAAAGAATTAAAGAGTGTATTGATTATGCGGGTTTGAGCGATACTATTGATAAATTGCCTCAAGGGTTAAATACACATATTGGACGTGAGGTTTATTTGGATGGTGTTCTTTTGTCAGGTGGTCAGATGCAACGTTTAATGTTGGCTAGGGCACTATATAAGAATGGACCAATTCTCTTGTTAGATGAGCCAACTGCTGCTTTAGATCCTTTAGCTGAGAGTGAGATTTATCAAAAATATAGTGATATGGCTAATAATAAGACATCGCTATTTATTTCTCATCGTTTGGCTTCAACAAGATTCTGTGATCGCATTATTTTGATTGAAGATGGTGGCATTAAGGAAGAGGGAAGCCATGAGGATTTATTAAAGCTTAATGGTGAGGAGGATTTATTAAAGCTTAATGGTGAGTATGCGAAGCTATTTGAAGTTCAAAGTCGTTATTATAAACAGGGGAAGGAGATTTAGTGATGGATATAAAACATGCTACAGTTATGCATTTTAGGGCTTATAAAAAGCTTAATGAAGTTTCACCTCGTTTCTTTCCAATTACGACTTTAAATAGTATTTTTGCGGCTATAACACCTTATGTTACGGTTTATTTCTCATCGCAAATATTAAAAGAGATAGCTACTTTACGTCGTGAGGAAGTTCTTTACAGATGGGTTATTATAAGTACTGTTTCGATAGCTTTTATTTCGATTGTGGGTGCTTTTCTAAAAAGAAGGTCTCAAATTTTGTTTGATGATTTATATGGCCGTAAAGAGATTGTTTTTATTCATAAGATGTTTTCTTTGGATTTTAGTGAGTTAGATAAGCAGGAAAATAATGATTTAAGAGCACAGATTCAACAAAATGATCAATGGGCTGGTTGGGGTCTTATGAAGGCAGTGGAAATATATGAATCATTGTTAACTGCATTGATTGGCTTGTTAAGTGGTAGTGTTTTGACTTTTAGTCTTTTTACTTCTTTTGTGCCAAAAACAGCTGGTAAGTTAGTGATTATTAATAATCCATTATTTATCTTTTTGATGGTTGTTATGGTGTTGGGTATTAGTGTGTTTGCGGGTCGTTTAACTGCTAAGTCGTTGAGTTATTGGAATAATTTTGCGGATGATGCTACTTTTGGGAATCGTTTGTATGGGCATTTTGGGTTTATTGGTACTAGAAAAGAATCTTATGTTGATGTTCGCATGAATGACCAAGAGAGGTTGATATCAGCTTATTGGGGTAGTGATCATACTTTTGGTGTTAATGGAAAGATTGCTAAGTGTGCTGCTAAAGAAATGGGAATATACGCAAGTTTGGGCGTGTGTATTACCACCGTGATTACTGGTGCTATTTATTTGTTTACTTGTTTGAAGGCTTGGGGTGGTGCAATTGATGTTGGTAGTATTATGCAATATGTTGGTGCTAGTAGTGCTATGGTTATCAATGTCTTTTCACTTACTGCTTTAGTTGGTGAGGCAAATACTAATACTTCTTTTCTTGATAAAACGTTTGAGTTTTTAGATATCCCTAATGCAATGTATCAGGGTAGTCTCACTACCGAGAAAAGAAGTGATCGTAAATATGATGTGGAGTTTAGAGATGTTTCGTTTAAGTATCCAGGTAGTGAAGTTTGGGCTTTGCGTCATGTGAATATGAAGTTTAAAGTGGGCAATAGACTAGCGATAGTTGGTGAAAATGGCAGTGGTAAGACAACGTTTATTAAATTGTTGTGTCGTTTGTATGATCCTCAAGAGGGTGAGATTCTATTAAATGGTATTGATATTCGTAAGTATCGTTATGATGACTATATTAATATCTTCTCAGTTGTTTTCCAGGACTTTCAATTGTTGTCTGCTCCTTTAGCTTATAATGTGGCAGGTTCTATGCGTTATGATAAGGACAGAGTTTATAGGGCTTTAGTGGATACTGGTTTTAAGGAAAGACTAGATAGCATGAAAGATGGTTTGGATACCATTATCTTTAAGGATTTTGATGAGGGAGGCGTTGATGTGTCTGGTGGTGAGGCACAGAAAATAGCTATCGCAAGAGCTTTGTATAAGGATGCACCTTTCATTATTCTTGATGAGCCTACTGCTGCCCTAGATCCAATTGCTGAAGCAGAAATTTATAGTAAGTTTGATGAAATAGTTGGAGATAAGACTGCTGTCTATATTTCTCATCGTCTTTCTTCTTGTAAGTTCTGCGATGAGATTGTTGTCTTTGAGGGTGGCAATATTGTAGAGCAAGGAAGTCACGAGGATTTGTTGAAGAATAAAGATGGTAAGTACTCTAAGTTGTGGCATGCTCAGGCTCAATATTATGTTTAATTAATACATAACACGGGAGTTCGTTTTCTAACACGAGCTCCCGTTTTCAATTTGTATCTATATTATATTGATAAGTTTCGTCTCAGAGTGTTTGTAATTGTCTTCTAGTTTTAATTCGATTGTATTTTTGTCTATTTTTTTTGAATGTAGGATTAAAAAATGGGTTAATATTCTATCCATAATTCTTCTAAAAACGGTAGATGTACAGCATCTACCGCAGTATGCGGGCTCACCACCCTAAATCAAAATCGGTATGCGGGCTCACCACCCTCATATCTTGTCACTAGTAATATACAACATAATGAGAACTTAAGATAGCAAATATTTTAAAAAGTTTAAACCATGTCATGCTCAGACTCGATATTATGTTTAATCAATACACAACACGGGAGTTCGTTTTGTAACACGAGCTCCCGTTTTCTATAGATTCATGTAGGAATTTTAATATTTCACGGCAATAAAGAAGTGGAAGGAAAAATTGATATGAATTTTGGAAAAGAAAACGAAACGATAGAATTCAAGAAATCAACGGGAGAATTAAAAGAAGCGATGATTTCGATATCTGCTATGTTAAATAAGCATGGCTTTGGTGTGTTGTATTTTGGTGTAAAACCAAATGGTGATGTGATAGGGCAAGAAGTATCTGATTCATCTTTGAGAGATGTTTCTAGAGCTGTGTATGAAACAATTAAGCCTCAAATATATCCAGTGATAGATGAGGTTGTAATCGATAATAAACATCTAATTAAGATAGAATTTAGTGGATCTAAGGTTCCTTATTCTGCGATGGGTAGGTATTATTTAAGAACAGCAGATGAAGATCGAGAAGTTAGTCCAGAAGAACTGAAAGAGTTTTTCTTGGTTGATAAGTATAGAGGAACTTGGGAAAAGGAAAAGTCCTTGGCAACAACTAATCAAGTTGATAAGAAATCGGTGCAATCTTTTTGGCGTCATGCCATTTCTATTGGCAGGATTCCCAAAGGTAAATATTCCTCTTTGGTTGTTTTAAAAAAGTTTGGTTTAATTGATGAAGATAATTTAACTAATGCAGGAGAGATATTGTTTGGTAATACAAGGCCAGTAACTTTAAAAATGGGTATTTTCGCAACCGATGAGAAGTTGAATATATTAGATATGCAAATGATTGAGGACAATATTTATAATCTTGTAGGAATTGCGGAAGAATATATCTTTAAAAATATGAGGTGGAGAGCACATATTTCTAAAGGAGAAAGAGAAGAAATTCCAGAGATTCCTTTGGCAGTAATAAGAGAAGTACTTGCGAATAGTTTTGCCCATGCGATGTATAATGGCAGAACCAATCACGAGATTTGTATCTATCCAAACAAGATAACGATATATAGCCCTGGAGAATATGCAAGTAAGTATACACCAGAAGAATATATAGAGGGTAACGCAGAATCAGAAATAAGAAATTATACTATTTCTAAAATTCTATATTTAAATGGAACTATTGAACAATTTGGTAGTGGTTTTAAGCGGATTTATCATTTGTGTAAAAGTGCGGGAATAGAATGTTCGTATGAAAATGCTAAGAATGGTTTTAGGTTTGCCATACATAGACCTGTGATAAACAGTAGTGACATTATCGTAGCTAATAATGACACTAAAAATGTCACTTCTAACTCTGAAAATGTCACTTCTAATACTGAAAATGTCACTTCTAACTCTGAAAATGTCACTTCTAATACTGAAAATGTCACTTCTAATACAAAAAATGTCACTTCTAATACAAAAAATGTCACTTCTTATGATGACTTAGGTAAAACCGAGTTGGCGGTGTTGGAGATTTTAATGAAAAAAGAACGTTTAAGTCGAGAAGAAATTTCAGATATGTTGTGTAAAACCGTGCGCACAGTACAAAGGGCGTTAAATTCTTTAAGGGATAAAGGGTATATAGAAAGGATTGGTGCAAAACAATATTTGACTTGGGGAATAGTTGATAAAAATCAAAAAGATAAATAATATGCAGTATTTTAAATAATCGGCTATAATAATTAGTCGGTAGTAACACTACCGTTAAAGGAGGTACCTGATGACTAAAGTAAAAGAATTTATTTTAAAGATATGGAATATAATTAAAAACTTTTTTATAAGTTTGCATAAAAAGATTCAAAACACTTTCTTGTTTAGGGTTGTATTAAAGGAACAAGAGTCTAAACATCAATTAAGTAATTGGGCTGCATTAGCTTTACAATTGGTTTTATCTTTTGTAGTGGAGTTTATCATTGAAGTATGTTCAAGACATAGTATTTCTAGTGCTATTGCGTTTATGGACAATTCTACACAAGTATTCTTCTACAATTCAATGATGATTTTCATTTGGAGTTTGGCTGCTTTCTTATTTAGAAAGAGAAGACTTGTAAGATTTGTTATTTTCGCTACATGGTTAATATTGGGGGCTTCTAATGGTATTATTCTTTCTAATAGAGTTACACCTTTAACAGGACCAGATATTAATAATGTTACAGAAGCATTGGGTGTTGTTAAAAAGTATTTTAATGATAAACAAATTATTGTTGGTATCGTTATTGTTATTTTATTATTATTGTTTATTTGTATCTTTATCTTTAGATGTCCTAGATATAAGGGTAAGATGAGATATTATATTACAATTCCCGGTATCTTATTAGCTGTTTTTGGTTTTAGTAAATATACTGATTATTGTTTAAATCATCAAATCTTGTCATCATATTTCTCTAATATTGCCTTTGCATATCAGGATTATGGTTTCCCTTATTGTTTTACAGTAACTTTAACGGATACAGGTGTTGATGAGCCAAATAATTATTCGCAGTTGACTATTCATTCTATTGTGAATAAGGCTACTGATAAGGTAGGTAAGTCTACTCTGGATTTGAATAAGAAGCCTAATATTATTTTTGTACAATTAGAGTCTTTCTTTGATCCTAGTAGAGTAAATTATTTTGAAACTAGTGAAGATCCAATTCCTAATTGGCATGCTTTGTGTGAAAAGTATACAAGTGGTTTCTTAACAGTTCCAACCGTTGGTGCTGGTACTGTTAATACTGAGTTTGAAATTTTAACAGGACTTTCAATGAGATTCTTTGGTGCTGGTGAATATCCATATAAGGGTGTTTTACAGGATACAGTATGCGAATCTTCAGCTTATGTGTTGAAGGATTTGGGTTATGAATGCTTTGGCTTACATAATAATGAGGCTAATTTCTATTCTAGAAAGAAAGTATATAAGAATCTTGGTTTTGATAAGTTTATTTCTGGTGAATATATGCTTAATCAAAATGATGTTAATGAGAATGGTTGGAATAGAGATAGAAACTTAATTCAGCCTATTCTAAATTGTTTGGATTCAACAGAAGGGACTGATTATATCTTTACTGTTTCGGTACAACCTCATGGTGCTTATCCAACTGAACAAACTTATGAAGATCCTTTGATTGAGGTAACGGGCGATAATTTGGCTGATGAGAGAAAGTATGCTTGGGAATATTATGTAAACCAATTATATGAAGAAGATCAATTTGTCATGGATTTGATTAATGCGGTTAACGCAAGAAAAGAAAGAACAATTATCGTCTTCTATGGTGATCATCAACCAACAATGAAGTTAACTGATGATGAGTTATATGATGGTACTATTTATGATACTTGTTATTTAATTTGGGATAATATGAAGCTTCCTAAGGAAGATGAAACTTTACATTCTTATCAATTGTTTGCGAAGGTAATGGATAAGATTGGTTTGCATGAGGGTAGTGTGTTCAAGTTTCAACAAAGTAACTTTGATAATTCAAATCCTGAGTTCTTATTGCAACTTCAAACACTTCAATATGATTTGTTGTATGGCGATGATTATTTGAGTGATTATAGAAAGTGTGTTCCAAATGAATTCTATATGCTTGGCTTATATGAACCGGTAATTGAAGAGGTAGAGTTTGTTTCCGATGAGATAGCTATTGTGAAGGGTCAAAACTTTACTCAATCTTCTAGAGTATATGTAGATGGTGTTAAGGCTGATACGGTGTTCTTGAATGAGAATCAATTGTTTGTGATTAGAGCTGAATATAATGAGCATTCTGTTTTGAGAATTGGTACGAGATCTAATTCAAGTACTCATAAGAACTTGTCTTATGGACCGTTCTATTATTTAGATCCAACCGATGATCCTATGACTCAGCTTCCTGAGGGTTGTGAGGATTTAGAGCATTGTGATTTAATTGAATACAATGAAGATGGTAGTTATAAATTTACCGTGTGTGATGAAGAGGGCAATAATTGTCAACTTAAACAATGGGGCAATGATGGAAAGTGTACAGTCATAGAAGAAGAAATAACTGAAGAATAAAATAGATACTTCTGGAGAAATCCGGAAGTATTTTAATTTACAATGTATGTGAGGTTTTATTTATGGAAAAAATTATAGAAGTATGTTGTGGAAGTTATGATGATGCCTTAGCTAGTTATAGGGGTGGTGCTAAAAGAATTGAATTAAATAGTGCTTTGTATTTAGGGGGTTTGACTCCTTCTTTGGCTTCTTTAATTTTAAGTAAGAAGAATACTGATTTAAAGGTTATCACGATGGTAAGGCCTAGAGCAGCAGGTTTTTGTTATACAAATGAAGAGTTTGAGACGATGAAGCTTGATGTGACTTTGATGTTAGAGAATGGTGCTGATGGCATAGCCTTTGGTTGTTTAACAAAAGATAGTGAGATTGATGTTAAACAAACAAAAGAGATTGTTGATATTATTAAGTCTTTTAATAAAGAGGTTGTTTTCCATCGTGCCTTTGATTGTGTTAAAGATGTAGATAAAGCCATGAATATATTGATTGAATTAGGTGTTGATCGTGTATTAACTAGTGGTTTAAAGCCTAAGGCAATGGATGGCATTGAGAAGATTAAGTACTTACAGGATAAGTATGGAGATAGAATAGAGATTCTTGCGGGTAGTGGTATGAATGCTTCTAATGCGAAAGAAATGATGGAAAAAACAGGAATTAGCCAAGTTCATTCTTCTTGTAAGGGTTATAGAAACGATTCAACAACTAGTGGTAAGTTTGTGAATTATTGTTATGCAGGTGAGCCTCACCAAAATGATTATGATGTGGTTGATGAAGAATTGGTTAGAAAGATAGTTAATAGTATATGAATTTAAAAGAGCTTAATAGTCATAAAACGTTTAGAAATTTGGTTACTTTTGTGGCGGTTGTGGTGGCCGGGTTTATGCAAGCATCAATCATTCAAATCTTTATGAGACCTTTGAATCTGTTGAGTTCAGGTTTTACTGGTGTTGCGATTTTGATTGAGAAGATTACAAGTACTTTCTTTGGTTTTACCTTTTCTACATCTCTTGGTATGTTGGCTTTAAATATTCCGGTTGCGATATTTTGTAGCAAGAGCATCAGTAAGCGTTTCACTTTCTTCTCATTATTAGAAGTAATATTAGCTTCTTTCTTTCTTAAAGTATTACGCTTTGGTATGGTCTTTGATGATAAGTTGTTGAATATTATCTTTGGTGGTGCCTTGTATGGAATAATGACAACGATAGCTTTAAAGGCTAATGCGTCTACTGGTGGTACTGATTTTATTGCGTTGTATGTAAGTAATAAGAAGAATAAATCAATTTTTAATTATGTGTTTGTGTTTAATGCGACTATGCTTGTTATCTTTGGTGCTATGTTTGGTTGGGAGAATGCTGGTTATTCAATCTTGTTTCAATTCATTTCGACAAAGACAATAGAGACTTTCTATCATCGTTATGCTCGTGTTACTTTGCAGATTACTACTTCTCATCCTGATGAAGTAATTAAGTGTTTAATGGATAATTATCGTCATGGTTTGAGTAGAGTAGATGGTGTTGGTGGTTATTCTGGTAGAAATATTTCTTTACTTCATACGGTAGTAAGTGGTTATGAAGTGGATGAGATGGTTAATTTGATGAGGCAAAAGGATCCTCATGTTATTGTGAATGTGTTGAAGACTGAAGATTTCTATGGTGGTTTCTATTTGAAGCCTATTGAGTAATTTAAAAGACAGTTCATTCAAAACTGTCTCCAACATTTTTCTTTTAAGAATATTTTAATAGATTCTTCATCTTTTCCTTCATGGTAAGCTATTAGAAGTCTTTTGAATTCGCTTACGATGTTTTCAGGGACAACTAATAGTCCAAGTCCTTTTGAAATCATGAAGTGGTTTGCGAAAATAATGGCTGCTCTTTTGTTGCCATCGATAAAGATTTGGGTTTTCATAGAGTATAGCGTTAGTTCTATAGCTTTATCAATGTCTTCTATGTCTGAATGGATAATGTGGTCTATATCTTCTTTTACACTTAATTCTAGTGGGATTGGTGGTATATAGGTAGAGCCACCAATACTTACAGGGACGTTACGAATTGAGCCTCCATTTTGGTAGAAACCTTCGTTTACTAGTCTTGCGATATTACTTAGTAAGTAATAGTTGGATGGTGATGCAACAACATCAGGATCAACTATAAATTCCCAAGCATGTTTAAGGTTTAAAATCTTTAAAACATCACTTGCCTTAACGCCGTTCACAATGCCGTTTTCTAGTATTGTTTCAGTTTGTTGGAATGTGGTAGAAACACCTTCCAGTACAGCTTGATCATATATTAGTGTTTTTACATTAGCACGAGCGAAGTCAATGTTTAATTGTACTCTTGGACTTAGTTCTATTTCACTGTATCCAAGTTTAGCTAATTCTTTTTCTATTTGTCTTAATCTTTTCTTTAGGGTACGTATTTCTAAAGATTGATTAACTGCCATGGCATATAATTCATCACTATATTTATCAATGTAGTTAGACTTATATTTGCCTGCTTCTCTTTTTCTTACATAGATGTATTTTTCGTTATTAACTATTTTTACTTC
>ERZ1034687.1045-NODE-1045-length-15683-cov-9.121193_pt1 | contig 15683 bp, 19 predicted proteins | sample MGYA00520704_ERZ1034687 | MGnify/ENA primary metagenome ERZ1034687 (study PRJEB33766, sample SAMN09781762) | gut metagenome | biome: gut microbiome | host: Homo sapiens | place: Madagascar | study: EMG produced TPA metagenomics assembly of the PRJNA485056 data...
AAAAGGGAGATTCGTTATGAAGGTTAGTGATATTCTTATTGAGAAGATAAAGCAGTTTGAGGGGTATCGGGCGGTAATGTTTAATTTTTAAAGTTTGAGAAATGAGTATAATGATAACGAAAGAACAAATGTTGCAGATTATGCCTACCGCCAAGGAGCGTGTGGGCAAGTATCTTACGTATATAAACAGCTATGCCGAGGTGTTCGGTATTGACACTCAGCTGCGCATGGCTCACTACTTGTCGCAGATAGCACATGAGAGTGGCGAGCTGAGATATACCGTGGAGCAAGGCGCAAGGAGCTACTTTGACAAGTACGACACGGGCAAGCTGGCTCGGCAGCTTGGCAATACGCCACAGAAGGATGGCGACGGCTATAAGTACAGAGGCAGGGGTTTGATACAGATTACGGGCAGGGCGAACTATGACGCTTACAACCGCTCGGCTTATTGCAAGGGTGACGTGATAGCGAATCCTGAGCTGCTGGAGAAGCCTTTGGGTGCAGTAAAAAGCTCGATGTGGTGGTGGAAGACGCACGGTCTGAACATACTGGCTGACAACGACGACGTGGTGAAAATCACGAAGAAGATAAACGGCGGTCAGAACGGATTGAAGGAGCGGTGCAGTTATCTGGCGAGAGCGAAGAGAGCGTTGGGGATATGCAAGTGAGAGTTAGAATGGTGTAGGTGTGGCAGAGGGAATGACATTAATAATTAATCATTTAGAAAAAGGAATGGAGAATATGCAAGTAGTAGAAATTGTAGTATCGGTCATAACTGCTTTGGGTGGTTGGGAAATGATTAAGTACTGCATGAACAGAAAGACCAACCGCCGAAAGGAGGAAGCCGAAGCCGACAACGTGGAATTTAACGTTTTGCGTGAGGCTATGGACTTTTTGCAAACACAGCTCAAAGAGAAAGAGCAACGGTTTGCAGAACAGACCGATTTGGTGAGAAAGCAGAATTTAGATATTTTGCAGATAAATAAGGAAAAGGCGCAGTTAGAACTTGAACTACAGCGCTATAAGTGTGTAATTAAGGGTTGCATGAAACGTGACCCACAAAATGGTTATTAATCAGAAGGTATGAAAAAGTGGATTGTGTGCTTTGTGCTGGTGTGTTCGCTGTGCCTGAATTGGCTTTTATACTGCGAAAATGGCAAAGGGCGGATAGAAGGGCGGATAAAAACGGACACAACGAGGGTGACGGTGGTGGACACTGTCCCCTACGTGAAGCCTGTAGCGAGGGACAGCGTGGTGGTGAGGTACGTGACCAAGAAACTGCCTATTGTGCATGATACAGTGCACCCTATCTGTATAGATAGTGCTGGTGTTAATATACCTATCATTCAGAAACAGTATTGCGACAGCACCTATACTGCCTGGGTGAGCGGATATGAACCATCATTGGATAGTATAAGGGTGTATAAGAAACGAGAGGTGGTGACGGTAAGCAAGATAATAAAAGAACCTCCTAATAGGTTTGTGATTAGCTTAAACATTGGCTATGGGCTTACTCCCTATAACGGCTTACAGCCTTATATAGGCGTTGGTGTCGGGTATAAACTATTTTCATTCGGTAAGTAATATGAAATACGTAATATTGATATTTTTTGGTATCTTTGCTGTTATCTCGGCATTTATGCCAAAGTATGAAAATAACCAAGTTGTCAAAGATAATTTGACAACTGACAAGAAACATTCAGTTATTAAGAAACGCTTAACAACTGAAAAAAGGAATAATTAGGTATGTTTTAGGTAATTAGATTGTTTTAGGATGTGCCTTGCTTGTCTGTGATAGATAGGCAAGGCTTTTATTTTCAAATTGCTACAATAAACCTCTTTTATGTAATGTTTTATCACATAAATCAAGTATATACTAACAATACGAAAAATTAACAATCAAAATAACTGCATTCTGACATTTTTTGTTATATTTGCACGATGTCAGATAATAAACTAAACGATTATGACAGATGAAAAGAAAAAGACACTCCTTTCTGTCATGGATGGAATGGACGTGAGCGAGGTAATCTCGCTGTTAATTATGAGCGGTAACAGCTATTCAAGACGATTGTTGAAATTTATCAAATGGATAACTAAATGGCTACCTATATGTATAATGGTATGGCACAGCTTTGCTATGTGGGACTTCTCGCAGAATACAAGAGAAATGTTTATCGTGCATTCAGAGCATTGGCCCAGCTACACATTTATATATGTGTTACTGTATGTGCTGCCTATAGTGCTTATACTATTCAGTAGATTCTTCTGGCTGTGTTGGGTGTACAGGATTCCGTTCTTTTACTACTTCGGTGTCAATGCAATACACCTTACATATTGGTCGTGGTATACCACAAAAGAAATGGTAATGTCGTGTATGTCTGTTATTGTTATGACAGGAGTATTCTACCTGTATTGGACGATTGACTGGTTCTTAACAAGAACAAGGATAGGCAAAAGAATTTTCTTCTAAATGCGAAAAATATGAAAAGGAAAGTTTTTAATTACTACACCTTGGCTCTCATTCTGAAATCTTTGTATGAGAGCTGTATGAAAGCGTGGGAACAACAGAAAAACGGAGAAAAGGTAACAGCTTGCGGAATGTCTGACGAGGATATAGAAGAACTATGCGAAGACTATCTTCCGAATCTGATGAATCCTATGATGTCTAAAGAAGAAGTACAACGTAAGCTTGGTGTCAGTGAAGCTACACTCAACAGAATGGTAAAAAGAGGAGATATTCCTAACGGACAGCAAGACGTAGGAGGTCATGTTAGATGGTGGAAGAAATGGGACATACTGCCGTTTATAAGAAAGACCCATAAGAAATGATAGTATATGCTATCAACCTAAACAACTGATTTACAATGGATAATAAAAAGTGTGAGCGTGTTATGGCTTTATTTGTCGTAACACGCTAATTTTGTGTCTGTAACGTTACAATAGTGTTAGTAAATCTATTAAGGTAAAAACTGAAAAAAGATTGTTATTATGGAGAGTAAAACTTACGTATTCGGAGAGAATGGTCCTGGTACTGGTGGCGGTCTTAATAGCATTTTGGCTATGCTCCCAGCACTCATGCAGAAGCAGGGCGTAGACCCAAGCTTGTTTGCCCTTTGCAACGGCAAGAGCAACGGCAATGGTTGGGGTGAAAACATTTTCGCTATCTTGCTTCTCTTTATCCTCATGGGTAGAGGAAACTTCTTTGGCGGAGGTTTTGGCGGAGGCATGATGCCTAACGGACAGGGTGGCGTTGTTCCTATGCTCAACAACGATGCGAACACAGCCGTTATCATGCAGGCTGTTCAGCGCAATGGTTATGATGTTCAGAGCTTGGCAACAGCCCTCAACACATCGAGCGACGCTGTTATGGCTGCTATTAACAGCTTGGGTCAGCAGGTTTGCAACATCGGCAGTCAGATGGGCATGAATACCAACCAAATCATTACCGCTCTGATGCAGGGCAACAATGCAATCGCTACACAGCTTGCTGAGTGTTGCTGCAAGACCAACAACGCCATCACCGCAATGGACGGTAATGTGAAGTTGGCAATGTGTCAGCAGACAGGTGCTTTAACAAACGCTATCAACAACGTGGCTGTTGGTCAGGAGCGTGGCTTTGCCAATGTGGCTTACGAGACCCAGCGTCAGACTTGCGACCTTCACAACGCCATCAAGGACAGCACCCAGACTATTGTCAACGGTCAGAAGCAGGCTGAGATGCGTGAGATGCAGAACAAGATTGACGCTCTGCGTGAAGAGAACAGCACCTTCAAATCTTCGGCTATGACTTCGCAGATTGTCGGTCAAGCTATAGCACCTATCAATGCTGTACTGACAGGTTTGCAGCAAGAAGTAGCGGGAATTAAGTGTAAACTGCCCGAAACAGCGACTGTCGCATACAGCCCCTTTACTGCCGTTCCTAACTGTGTAGCAGCTCAGATGGGACTGTACGGTTTTAATGCCGTGAATGGTGCGGGTTTTTGGAACTAAAGTATAATTGGAGGGCAAGACTATGATTTGGGGCTATCCTTTTTCATGGGTCAATAGAAGAGGTTCGGCAGCGATAGGCTCTACTGGTGTAAAGGTAAATACTGACAATGTGGTGTTTACCTTTAAGAACCACGCTTTCGTTAATGCCAACTACAGAGGAACAATATTCGTGAATCTGCTACAGGCTATACCGACAGGTACAACGACCACGCTGCCAATCCTCTTTGAGACCAACGGCACGACACAGGCTGTGACTAAATTCAATGGAGCAGCACTGACCGTTGCCGATTTAGCTGGAACTGGTGTATATCAGTTGTGGTTCGAGAGAGACACTAACACCCTTCAACTTATGACGGGTATTGTATAACATGTTAAAATTAGACTTCTATGTTTCAAGGACTTCGACAAAATAGCATATTTTATGTGCTTGACAAATCGGGCGAACCGACACTGAAAATAGGGCAAGTGATAAGCGTGAGCAATCCGCAGCCCAAGTTTCCTTCATATCAGCCTGGGCAGTTTAATCCGCAGCCAATGGAAACAACGGTAGATGTAAAGGTTAAGCTGTCAGATGGTGAGGCGGAGTTTAAGCAATTGCCATCAAATGGACAGATTGCTAACTCGGGAGACCTCGTTGTATCTGAGAGCCGTGAGGCTATGAGCGCAGAGGTAGAAGCGATGCTCAGACACTCTAAAGAGGTGCTTGACAGCAAGGACTACCATGAGAAAGTGGTAAAGAACTGTGAGCAGATGTTGGGTGTCCTCAATCCGCAGATAGCTAAGGAGAAAGCGCAGGAACAGAGAATCGGTAACCTTGAAGCCGATGTGAGCGGCATGAAAGGCACGCTGTCGAACATTGAGACTATGCTGCAAAGAGCCTTGAACAAGAAGTCGAACGGAAACACTTAATACTGAACATTATGTATATGGTTGAGATAACAGACAACAAGTTTGACGAGCTTGTGGAGAATGCCGAGAAGATGCTTAAATACGGCGGCAAGGTAATGTCCTGCATCGAAAGTTTGAAACATGGTGACGGTCGTATGGGCGAGCGTTCGCCTATGCCGGACTATCGAGACATGGGTCGTGACGAGCGAAGACGCTATGAGCGTGGCATGGACTACGACGATGAAGGACGTTACGGAGAGCGTTATGGTGGCGGCTACTATGGTGGTGGCAGACGCTACTAAGTAATAACCGACAGGTAGGGAATACGGTTTCCTACCTGTCTCAACAAGTAAAGACTATGGGAAAATGTAGAATGCCTTTAGATGTCTATGATTTGAAGCCTGATGCAATGATAGCTTATCTCAGATATAACGGCTATCACTTCAACAAAAAGATGTGCGACTGGGCGGTCGGTCGTATGCGTAAGGTTAACAAGGCGAGCGGTAAGGAAGAGCCGATTGAGCCTATTAACAAGGATAAGGTAGAGGAAATGATGCAGACCAACGGGCTGACCCTTGAAAACCTTGTCGGCTACGACCATGTCTATGTGGCAAACATGTGCAAGGCTGACTTTTGGGGCAAGTCCATAAAGGACGAGGCGAGTTTGGCGCAATATGTAAAGGATACAATAGACGATGTAGACCAGAAGGACGGCTTCGTGTTCAATCGTTTCTATGCCGACTGCTGCCACAATGGTATGCCTATACCTTGGGAAGATTTGCTATGATAAGGCGTGAGATTCATTTGGATCAGTATAGATGGAGTGTTATATGCTTCATTGGGTATACTACCGATGATACTGGTGAGATATGTCATGCGTTAGAGGGAATAGGCTGTAATGGGCACTCCCTTGAATCGGCATACAGACATCTTTCATTGGCGAGTAATGAACGAGGGCTAACCTACTCTAATGTAGGAAAACGAGAGAGCGTTGTCGCAGTTGGCGCTTCTGACAATAAAGGAAGTCTTGTGAACACTATAGGACATGAACTTCTGCATGTTGTTGCGCATATCTGCGATAATGACGGAATAGAAATGCAGAGTGAACAGCCATGTTACATAATGGGTGAGCTGTGTGAACGGGTTTTTAAAGATTTTGAATTATGTATATAGCAAAATTAAAGAAAGATTGTGTCTGTGGGTATTATACTGACAAATACGGAATAATGCATTATGCACCAAATTGGGACTTATCATTGTTGAAACATGTTTACTCTAAACATAAAATCATAAGTAATATGATTGGATTCAATGATTTCTGTTCAATCATCGATGCTGTAACAGAAAAATATTATTTTGTGTTCATGTGCTGCTATCCCAAGTTATCAGATACAGAACTTTTGGATAAGGTGATTAATGAGACCTACGAAGAACTGAAGTTAACAACCTGATAATCAAATAGTTATATTTGGTATTTTTAACTATAATAATATGTGGTATATTTGTATATATCGCATATATTTAGTACCTTTGTATATAGATAAATAGTGGTCTTGATTAAGACATCACCTAAGTTAAACCAATTAAACATAAAGATTATGGAAATGAATTTAAATTCAAGTGCTGCTAATATGGTAGCTACACATGAATCTACAATGGAAGACAAATTCTTTGATTTCGAGAAGGCAAAGACGCAGGCAATCACGCTTGAACAGCTTGGTAGAACATATCGTGAGAATGATGTGTATGGAAATCCTTTGAAAGGAATATACCATTATGACCTTTTTAGCAAAGTCATATCAGAGTGTGAAGAAGTCGGTTACAATGTAGAAGTGTATGACATGTTCGCTGCACAAAACAGGGACAGAAGTCAGCCAGGTGTTGTGAAGCTACCGCAAGTGGAAGTTCAGAAAGGTGAAAATGCCGTAGAAGCACATATTTTGCGAAGAGTTTTTGCAAACATCAGAATAACAGATTTTGATGATGGTGAAACAACCACTAATCTTGCTGTAGCTTTTCATCAAAAAGGCATACAGATAGGATTTGGACCGAATGTTATGATTTGTCATAATCAGTGCCTCCTCAACCCTGAACTCTATATGTCAACGTATTCAGAGAAAGGGAGAAAGGGTAGCGGTATTGATTTGGCAACAATGTTTGATACATTGAAGTCGTGGCTTGTTGACGCCCGGCATATCATAGAAACAGACCGTGAGCGTATCGAAAAAATGAAGAATACCAAAGTTACGGCAGAACTGATGTTCACACTCATTGGTCTTATGACTGCCATGCGCGTAAAGTCAGACACCACACGTAAGTCCATACGTGAGAATATCACTTATCCTCTCAATCAGTCTCAAATTACAATCTTTACAGAAGATATGCTTGAAGCGTATCATTCAAGGGAGTATGTGACTGTATGGGATATGTATAACTCTGCAACGAACCTGTATAAGGCAAATAAAATGGATATTCCCGCTTTGCTTCCGCAAAACAGAGCATTCGTGGACTTCATAAACAAGAATGTAATAGAGCTTTAAATGTATTTATTGGAGGTAGACAACATCTTAGTCTACCTCTTTATTATATAGTACGTAGTCAATGACTTTTCTATTAGCAGCATCTATATTGGCAACACTTTTGTCAATATAGATAGCTGTTGTCCTGTTTCCATGAGAATGCCCTAAAGCCTCAGCTATTATTTCTTCTGGTATTCCTATGGAGAATGCTATTGTAGCCCAAGTGTGCCTAGCCCAATATATAGAAAGTCCAGGAAAGTATGGTTTATAGTTAATATGGTAGCTGAATTTCCTGTTATGGGCTGTTTTTTCCTTGTTTTCAACTTTAATAACGTCACCAATTTTCTTGTATGCCTTATTTGCCTTGCCAACAAAAGTTTTGTAGGTTGTCATTTTTTCAGTGAAGCTGACCAGTAATTTCTTGCCTTTATACTTATTTATAATAGCGAGAGCTTCATCTTCAATTTTAATATTGTACATTCTACCTGTTTTGTGTCGCTTGTATACAAGTCTGCCATTGTCGACATTCTCATCTGTACATGAGCACAAATCAACGGGATTAATACCTATAAGAAAAAATGTAAGTTTGAAATAGTCCAAGTATCGTTGCTGCCATTTCTCGACACGGCACGAGAATAATTTCCTGATCTCGTTTATTGATAAAGAACGCTTTGCTGTTTCTTCTGGGCTGATATTGAATTTACGCAATGGATAGTGATTGGTTATCTCATTGTCTATTGCATCATTGAATACCGCTCTGATGTTACGTAAATGTATATTACGCGAGTTTTTGACAAGTCCTTTCTTTTGCAAATATGCATCAAATCCTGTCAGCCACTCTTTAGTTATTTGTTCAAAAGAAAGACTTGGTGACTCTTTGTCATACTCTAATATCTTTTTCAGGGTTGTTGCATATATTTCCCTTGTACGCTCGGCTGTGCGACTTCCACCAAAATTCTTGAATCGTGCTACAAATAGATTTTCATCTTTTACAGATGGGCTGATGTATTCAAGTATCTTCTTTTTGATTTGTATGATTGTTAATCCAGTTAACTCGCCACGAGTAGACAATTCAAGGATGGCATTGTCTATTTGCAATTTCTTATTGTTTATGTAGGAAGACAAAAGTTTTCCATTTGGAGCATTTTTAACTTTCTGAATGTCTGCATTCCATTGCGACTTAGAAAGCTTTACGTCCAAACTTATATATGTAGACTTACCATGGTTTGTTATACAAACCTTTAGTGGGGCAGGCTCTTTATCTCCCTTACCCCTTGTGTCAAGGTATAATTTAGTAGTTGCCATTTGCAAGTTATATGCAAGTAATTTTATTCAACATTGTTTATTATTGTGCAATAATGTGCAATTGGTTGGATTGTACACAAACAAAAAAACATTGGAAATCCCTTTATTTAAAGGAAAAGCCAATGTTTTCTGCTGTCGGGATGACTGGACTCGAACCAGCGACCTCACGCCCCCCAGACGCGTGCGCTAACCAACTGCGCTACATCCCGAACTTCTTGTAAGCGGGTGCAAAGATACACACTTATTGTGAAACAGCCAAATAAAATGCCGACAATTTTGGAAAATAAATTAAAATACTTATCTTTGCACTATATTATAATAAGGTATAGCCGGCAATGCCGGTTCAACAAATAAACAACAAATATATATGCAATACATACTCAAGGCACCTGCAAGCTTCAATGCCACCATAAAACTACCTGCATCCAAGAGCATCAGCAACCGCGCGCTCATTATACACGCTCTGTCCAACAGCGATGTGCTGCCGCAGAACCTTTCGGTGTGCGACGACACGGAGGTTGTAGTGAATGCCTTGATGAGCAATCCCGACGTCATCGACATCAAGGCGGCAGGCACAGCCATGCGCTTCATGACTGCCTATCTGTCCGTAACGCCCGGCGAGCACGTCATCACCGGAACCGAACGCATGCAGAACCGCCCCATAGGCATACTCGTTGACGCGCTGCGCTATCTCGGTGCCGACATCGAATACGTTGCCAACGAGGGCTATCCGCCGCTCCGCATCAAGGGACATCCGCTCGAAGGTGGCTATCTGGAGATACCCGGCAACGTCAGTTCGCAGTACATCTCGGCGCTGCTGATGATTGGTCCGGTGCTCAAGAACGGACTTGAGCTGCGCATGACGGGCGGCATCATCTCGCGTCCGTACATCGACCTCACGCTGTGGATGATGCGCGAGTTCGGAGCTGATGCCGATTGGAGCGACATGGAGACGGTAAAAGTCAATCCTCATCCGTACAATCAGCACAAGTATCTGATTGAGAGCGACTGGAGCGCGTCGTCCTATTGGTATGAGATGATGGCGCTTACGGACGACACCGAGTCGCAACTGATGTTTGAAGGACTCATGGACGCTTCGAAGCAGGGCGACTCCATCGTCAAGTACATATACTCGCTGATGGGCGTGAAGACCCGTTTCGCCGAGCGCGCCGACAATGACGCTATGCCGACAGTTACGCTCAAGAAGCAGCGTTGCATGTTGCCGCGACTCGACTACGACTTCATCTCGGCTCCCGACCTGGCGCAGACCGTTGTCGTGACGTGCGCATTGCTCAACATACCCTTCAAGTTCACCGGACTGGCGAGCCTTAAAATCAAGGAGACCGACCGCATAGAAGCATTGAAACGCGAGTTGCGCAAGCTGGGATATGTGCTGCGCGACGAGAACAACGACACGCTGATATGGGACGGAGCGAAGTGCGAACCTACATTCGAGCCAATCGATACATACGAAGACCATCGCATGGCTATGGCGTTTGCACCCGCTGCCATCAAGTTCCCCGGACTCCGAATCAACGACCCGTATGTAGTGACCAAGTCGTATCCGCAGTTCTGGGACGACCTCGAATCGGCTGGCTGGACTATCGAGAAAATCAAATAGAAAACCCACCGTAAAACCATCGTCCCGCAAAAGGACTCCTTTTAGGGTGCAAAAGGGCTCCTTTTACCATGCAAAAGGACTCCTTTTGGAGAGCAAAACGAACCCTTTTGAAGTGCAAAAGGACTCCTTTTGAAAACCATACATGTTTATCGCTAAATAAAACGATATAAAAATGCTGATTCTGATACTTTCAATACTCATGCTCGGCGTGATTGTAGCCATAGCCTCAAAGGTGGCTTCGCACGGCAAGAATGCTGAAGACACCCCGATAAGGGTGGAGCAGACGTGTGCCACATGCAACGGTACGCCCGAGTCGAAGTGCGAGCAAGACTGCATGATGGAGGCGTCGACCAAGCCGATAGAATACTTCGACGACGAAGAACTCGACGCTTTCAGCGGACGACAGTCGGACAGTTACACCGACGACGAGGCTGAGCAGTTCTCAGATGTGCTCTATACCATGCGCCAGGACGAAGTGGCTGCATGGTGCCGCAGCCTGCACCTGCGTGGCATCGAACTGCCCGACCAGATAAAGGACGAAGTGTACATGCTCCGCACCAATTAATCATTCAACATTTAACACTTAACATTCAACATTCCACCCTAAACATTCAACATTCAAAAAACCGTGTTCCAGCGTTCCCGATACATCATATTCCTGTTTGTCGCCGTCATCATCATCTCGGCGACAGGATGCTCTACGCAGAAAAACACGGCAATGACACGCCGCTGGCATGCCTTCAAGGCACGCTACAATACATATTATAATGGTACGCTTGCGTACATCGACGCATCGGAAGAGAAGGAGAACGGCAACCGCGACAACTACACCGAGCTGCTGCCGCTGTACACCGTGGCTAACAAGCAGAGCCGTGAACTTGGCAAGGCAGGCTACGAGCGCGCCATAGAGAAGTGTCAGAAGACCATCCGACTTCACAGCATCAAGCGCCGACCCGTGTGGGACAAGAAGCGGCGCAAGACCCAACGTGACCGTGAGTGGCTCTCACGCCGTGAGTACAACCCCTTCTTGTGGCGTGCATGGATGCTTATGGGACGCTCGCAGTTCTACAAGGGCGACTTCGACGAGGCTGCATCAACCTTCGCCTATATGTCGCGGCTCTACCGCACGCAGCCTGCCATATACGGCAAGGCGCGCGCTTGGCTTGCCAAGTGCTACATCGAGGAGGGATGGAACTACGACGCCGAGGACGTGATACGTGCCACACGGCGCGACTCTATACACTGGGCGGCACAGAAGGAGTGGGACTATACGCTCGCCGACTACTATCTGCGCACCGCCGACTATGCCAACGCTGCCCAATATCTGCGCCGCGTCATACGCCACGAGATGCGACGCAAGCAGCGCGCACGCGAGTGGTTCATCATGGGACAGATACAGACCCTGCTTGGCAACAAGACGGCTGCCACCGATGCCTATCGCCGTGTGATAAGGCAGAATCCGCCCTATGAGGTGGAGTTCAACGCACGCATAGCCATGACCGAGGTGATGTCGGGCTCGCAGTCGAACAAGATGATAGCCCGACTCAAGCGAATGGCGGCTTCCGACAAGAACAAGGAATATCTCGACCAGGTGTATTACGCCATCGGCAACATCTATATGGCGCGCCGAGATACTGCAAACGCCATCTCAGCCTATGAGCGTGGAGCTGCACGGGCTACCCGTTCGGGTATAGAGAAAGGAGTGCTGCTGCTCCGTCTGGGCGACATCTACTGGCAGTGCGAACGCTATGCCGACGCACAGCGCACGTATGGTGAGGCAATAGGACTGCTCGACCACGACCGACCCGACTATGCCCAGCTCAACCAGCGCTCCAAGGTGCTCGACGAACTGGTGCCCTTCACCGAGACCATTCATCTGCAAGACTCGCTGCAGCAGCTTGCCGTCATGGACGAAGCGTCGCGCAATGCTGCCATCGACCGCGTTATCACGCAGCTCAAGCGCAAGGAACGCGAGGAGCAACGGCTCAAGGCCGAACAGGAATCAAGCAACGGCACTCAGCAGAACGGCGCAATGGACACGGGCAATTCAAACCGGTTGAACCGGCAACGGCCTCTCAACAGCAGCACTTCAGCCGCCATGAAGGGCGACAAGGCACAATGGTATTTCTACAATCCTATGGCTGTGAGCCAGGGCAAGACCGCTTTCCAGAAACTCTGGGGCAAGCGCGAGAATGTAGACAACTGGCGACGCACCAACAAGACGGTTGTGGCTGTGGGCAATAACGACAATGAGGCTGTGGCTGATACTACAGAGCTTGTTGCCGACTCGATTCCTGCGACTCTGCCAGACAGCGCTGTTGCCGACCCGCATCAGCGCGAATACTACTTGGCGCAGATTCCCTTTACCGACGAGCAGAAGGCAGAAAGCGACCGCCTGATTATGGACGCGCTCTACAATGCAGGCGTTATATTCAAGGACAAGCTCGACAATCTTACGCTCTCCGAGCGCAGTCTGCTGCGTCTCACACGCCAGTATGCATCGTCCGAACGCATCCCCGATGCCTATTATCACCTCTTTCTGCTCTATATGCGAAAGGGCGACAAGCACACAGCCGACTCTTATGTCAGTCTGCTGCAGCGCAACTATCCGCACAATGAATTGACCGTGCTGCTGTCCGACCCCAATTATGTGGAGAATGCACGCTTCGGCGTACACATCGAAGATTCGCTCTATGCAGCCACATACGACGCCTTCAAGGCTGGACGCTACAACGACGTGAAGGCTGGCGTGGAGCTTTCGGGCAGTAGGTTTGCCCTCGGTGCCAACCGCGACAAGTTCGTCTTCATCGGCGGACTGTCCAAGTTGAACGACGGCGATGCCGCAGGATGTCTTGAAGACATGCGCACTGTGGTGGAGAAGTATCCTGAGAGCGGTGTGGCTCCGCTCGCTGGAATGATTGTCAAGGGCGTGGGCGAGGGCCGCAAGTTGTATGGCGGCAAGTTCGATATTGACAATGTGTGGCAACGACGTGCCGCCGTGCTTGCCGACAGCGACTCTATAGCAACCCGACAGTTGTCGGCTGAGCGCAACACTCCGTTCGTATACATGGCGGTTTACGCCCCCGACTCGGTCGACGAGAACCGTTTGCTGTTCAATATAGCCCGTTACAACTTCACGAGCTATCTGGTTCGCAACTTCGACATTGCCATTGAGGACGTGGGCGGACTGCATAGCATGACCATAAGCGGTTTCCGCAACTACGACGAGGCTCTGCAGTACGCCCGACAGCTGCACAGTCAGAAGCCCGTGGCACAGCTTATGGCTCACGCTCGCAGCGTGATAGTGAGTGAGGAGAACCGCCAGTTGCTCGGTCAGCAGTTCAGCTACGACGACTACGACCGTTTCTACACACGCCACTTCGCACCGCTCAAGATTACCGACGAGCCGTTGCTCAACGAGCCCGACTATACTCCTGAGCCTCCGTCTGACGACAATTATGGTCCTGATGTGCCCGATACAGCACCCGACGTTGATACCGGCAATGACAATAAGACCTACATCACAATCGAGGATAATGATGCCAAGGCTGATAAGAAGAACGCTGCAACTGACAATACGACGACCGTTGTGACAGAAAAGAAACCTGCTGCAGCAGAAAAGAAGGCTGTTGCAACCGACAAGAAGCCCGTTCCGACAGACAAGAAGCCTGCTGCGGCAGACAAGAAGAACGTTGTGAACGATAAAAAGAAACAGAAACAGCCCGTTGAGGTGGACTTGAACGACGAGTATTACGACCTCGAAGGCTTCTAAAAAACATAGGAAATATGACTACAGGACACCTGTTGTGGGTTGACGACGAGATAGAAATGCTGCGCGCCCACATAATCTTTTTGGAGAAGAAGGGCTATGACGTCACCACCGTCAACAACGGCAACGATGCCATAGAGGAGTGTCGTAAGCGCAATTTCGACCTCGTGCTGCTCGACGAGATGATGCCTGGAATCACAGGACTTGAAACCTTGCAGCAGATTAAGGACATTTCGCCCTCCACACCAATCGTTATGGTGACCAAGAGCGAGGAGGAGAACATTATGGATCAGGCCATCGGACAGAAGATTGCCGACTATCTTATCAAGCCCGTCAATCCCAGTCAGATTCTGCTCGCACTCAAAAAGAACATCCACAAGAAGCAGATTGTCACCGAAGTGACCCAGACCGGCTACCGCAAGGAGTTTCAGGACATTGCAATGCGCATCATGGACTGCAGCACTTTGGACGATTGGAAGGACATATACCGCCGCCTTGTGCGTTGGGAACTTGAACTCAGCTCTGCCGATTCGGACATGACGGAGATGCTGCAGATGCAGAAGGAGGAGGCTAACAACTCCTTCGCCAAGTTCGTTCGAAAGAACTATCTGTCGTGGGTGGCTCCCGGCACAACCCAACGGCCCCTCATGAGTCCCGATATATTCAAGAAATGCGTGTTCCCGGCAGTCAATAACGGCGAGAAAGTATTCCTCGTTGTCATCGACAACTTCCGCTACGACCAGTGGCGCACGCTCGCCCAGGACATAGGCGAAATGTTCGATGTCAATGAAGACATGTACATGAGCATCCTGCCTACAGCCACGCAGTATGCCCGCAACGCCATATTCTCGGGATTGATGCCCGAACAAATAGAGCGTATGTTTCCCGACTTGTGGGTCGACGAGGACGAAGATGAGGGCAAGAACATCAACGAAGAGCCGCTCGTACGTACGCAGATAGAACGCTATCGTCGCCACGACAGCTTCTCGTATCACAAAATCAACGACTCGGCAGCAGCCGAACGGCTCGTCGAACGACTCGGCGAGCTTACCAAGAACGACATCAACGTTGTGGTGTTGAACTTCATCGACATGCTGTCGCATGCACGTACGGAGTCGAAGATGGTGCGCGAGCTTGCCAACAACGAGTCGGCTTATCGCAGCATAACCCTCTCGTGGTTCCGACACTCGGTAGTTGGCGAACTGATTAAGGCTCTCGCACAGACCGACTGCACCGTTATCATCACCACAGACCACGGAAGTATCAGGGCATCGAAGCCCATAAAGATAATCGGCGACCGCAACACCAACACCAACCTGCGCTACAAACTCGGCAAGAATCTTAACTGCCAGTCGAAGGAAGTGTTTGTCGTGAAGAATCCGCACGAGGCACAATTGCCTGCGCCCAACCTCTCAACGTCGTACGTTTTCGCTACGGGCAACTCCTTCCTGGCATATCCCAACAACTACAACTACTACGTGTCGTACTATAAGGACACGTTCCAGCACGGTGGAATATCAATGGAGGAAATGCTCATTCCGCTTGTTACGCTGAAGAAGAGATAAAAGAAAAGCCCCACCCCCAGCCC
>ERZ1034687.1049-NODE-1049-length-15652-cov-14.785728_pt1 | contig 15652 bp, 14 predicted proteins | sample MGYA00520704_ERZ1034687 | MGnify/ENA primary metagenome ERZ1034687 (study PRJEB33766, sample SAMN09781762) | gut metagenome | biome: gut microbiome | host: Homo sapiens | place: Madagascar | study: EMG produced TPA metagenomics assembly of the PRJNA485056 data...
TCTTTTACACTATACGTAATACGGGAGGAAAAAGATTTTTTTTCAACAAAACAGCTATTAAAATGCATTTTTTCTCTTCAAAAATTTGCATAAGTCTGAAAGAAATATTACTTTTGCAACATGAAAGCGCGGAGAATGCGATTCTCCTCCCGATGAAGGACACCGGGAAATGCTTTCGGTTAAGGATTAGAACATAGCTCATTGAGTAGGATTTTCTGCCCCAAAAGATGAGTGACCAAAAGGTAATCCTTACAGGGCATTCTATGCCTGATAAATTTGATAATGATTTATCGGTATGGATGCGAAGTAAGGTTCTCTTTTGGGAATAAGAATGAACGGCAGAAAATCTACCCATGCGGATAGATTGTTTTATCTTATTTGTTAGCCTTACTCCAATTCCATGCCGGTTTTCAATAAACAATAACAAGACTTGCCCCAATCGGTAGGCCACTAACAATTTTTAAAAGAAACCGATAATGGAACAATTTAATCAACAGCAGCAGGGCGGGCAGCAGGCCTTCCCTCTGACAAATCAACAAGAGAAACAACTGATAGCCATCCTTGGCGTACAGGGATTGTCTTACCAGAACTATTCTGTGGTAGAACTCAAAATCGTTCTACAGATTATCAAGCATGCCCAGAAAGCAATCTTGGGCTATGTAATCCCTTATCGATTAACTTCACAGACTTTTAATGGCTTCACCGCAGAACAGAGAGCAGCAGGCCACACCGATGTCATCATGAAACTGTCGGAGTTTAAATTTGGAGCTGGACATTATCCGCAATTGCGCGATGCCATCCAGCGTATAGAATCCAAGCCCATCCAGCTGCCGTTCAAGCAGGGCGACCAGACCTACTACCGGAAATTTGCATGCCTGTTTAAGAGTGAGATATACCAAGACCGGCACAAGAACTGGATGGTAAAATTCCGCTTCGACAACAACGTGATACGGTTTTTCTACAATTTCGACAAGGGAGTCAGCCGTATCGACCTCAATGCCATCAACCAATGCCGCAGCGCATCGAGCATCAAGTTATATCTCATCATGAACTGCTGGGCTGTAAAGGGATTCACCATCAGCAAAACGGCGCATATCCAGCAACTGATGCATGGCAGGGAAGATTACTACAAGACCTGGTCGGCACTAGACAACAAATGTCTGACTTTTGCCTGCAAAGACCTCAAGCGCCTTTACCGGAACCACATCATCGACCAGTATCTTACCTATAAGCCTTTCTTTCTGGAGGAGGGTAAAAAAGAGAAGCATCACCTGCCCGAGCACATCACCTTTACCCTGCACGACCGTCGCACTTCAGGCGAAACTGCGGAGGGTGCAGAAGTGAGCAGCGAACTGAGAGGACAGCGGAGCAAACTGAAACTCCGGCTGCAATGCAATTATGATGTGAGCGAGAAGAAGGCTGACCAGCTGAGCGGCTATCTCAGGTTAGATATGATTGGCGACCTGGAGGACTTCTTCCTGCGAAAGGATTATTACATAGCCAACTGCAGGCGTTCGAACAAGAAGATGAACATGGGTGGCTATATGACCACAGCCATGATAGGTTTCTTTAAGGATCATGGTGTAGAAGGATTGTAAAAAATATAAAGCTTATGAATTATCCCCAACGTATGTACAGCAAGACCGAGCTGGGTCTGCTCTACTTTCCCGACACAACCGACGGGGCAACAGCGCGCCGTCATATCATGGTATGGATTAAGCGTTGCGAGCCCCTCTGGAACGAGCTGCAACGTTTAGGCTACCAGGAGCATAGCCAGTATTTCCCTCCCCGCCAGGTATCCACCATCTTCGAATACCTGGGCGAGCCGGGGGCATAAAGGAAAAAGGGTGTGTCATAAGTCCAGATAATGGCAGCAAGGTCGGGCTGAACCAACGGTCACCGGCCGAAGGGAAAGGTAAAGCCCAAAAGCTCCTAGCCCAGGGCTAGGAGCTTCTGCTCATCGGCTCATTCATACATTATCGGCTCAGCCAAGCCTCAGGATTGAGTTTTGCGGTCTCCTTGCGAAGCTGGAACTGGAGGATGTTATCAGAGCCTACACTACCCAAAGCCTGACGGGTACTTACCTTCTGACCCTTATGCACGCTAACCGATTTCAGGTTGCAATATACAGAGATGTAGGCACCATGGCGAACCAGGACATTCCACATACCACCATATCCGAAGACGGCACTCACCTCACCATCGTAGATGCTGCGAGCCACACAACCCGGCTTGCCCTGGATATTGATACCCTTATTGTCGAGCGTTACGCCCTTCAAACCTTCTACATTATACTGACCGAAATGACTCACTACACGGTAACTGCCGCTGATAGGCATCGGCAATCTGCCACGGTTAGCCTCGAATCCACCGCTCAGCATGCGGTCTACCGAACTCAAGGTAGAAGCCTCCTGTGCCTCCTTCTTGGCAGCGGCAATCTCACGGGTACTGCGTTCCGCATCCATCTTCGCCTTCAACTCGGCAGCCTGTCTTTCAGCCTCTGCCTTTCTTGCAGCCTGTTCGGCAGCAGCCTCACGGGCAGCCTGTTCTGCGGCGGCACGCTTGGCAGCCTCGGCAGCAGCACGCGCCCTAGCCTGCGCTTTTGCCTTCGCCTTCGCCTCAGCCTGGGCAGCAGCCTCCTCCTGAGCCTTTCTTGCAGCCTCGGCAGCCAGTCTTGCTTCTTCGGCAGCCTTTCTGCGGGCAGCTTCGGCAGCAGCCTCACGCGCCTTGGCTTCGGCTATACGACGGGCATTCTCTCTGGCAGCAGCCTCGGCAGCAGCTTTCTTGCGAGCCAGTTCCTCGGCACGTTTCTTGGCGGCAGCAGCGGCAGCGGCCTTCTTCTTAGCCTCGGCAGCAGCACGGGCACGAGCCTTGGCTACTTCCTGAGCAATCAAGCGGTCAATCTGAGCGTTGATTGCCGCATCTTTCTGACGCTGGTCGGCAATGACAGCCTGAATGGTCTTCTGCTGTTTCTGCAGTCCCTGCACCATCTCCTGCTGCTGGGTCTGCTTGCCTTCCAATGCCGTCTTCTCCTGCTTACCCTTATATAATAAGGTGTTCTTATGTCCCTTAACATGCTGCAACTGCTGGTGCTTCTCGTTCACCTGCTTCTGCTTAGCCTTTACAGCCTCGCCCTGCACCTTCTGATAGGAAGAATACTGGCGGATGAAGGAAAGGCGGCGATACATCTGTGTCAGATTCTTGGCACTGAAGATGAACATCAGCTTGTCCTGAACCGTATGATGACGGCTCATATAGCGCATGGAACGGATATACTTGTTCTTGCGGTCCTGCAACTGTTGCTGAAGCGTTTTCAACTGTGCCTGCAGAATGCCGATATTGCCGTCAATATGATGGATATCCTTCTGGATACCGTCAATCTTCTTCTGACTCTGGTCTATTTCTCCGTTCAGCGCCATCAGGTCTTCAAGACGTTTCTTCACATCCGCCTTATTTCTCTGCAAAGCCTGCTCCTGCTCTCTGATCTTCTTCCGGATAGAAGCGCGCTGTCCCTGCAAACCTCGGATAGAGGCATTGCTATAGGTTGCTGCCTTGCGTTCTGCTCTGGTTGGCGCAGCTGGTTTGTATGTCTTTCTGGCCGCATGACTTCTGCTGTTCGTCTTTCTGGCAGGAGTAGCAGCCTTCTTTTTCGCAGTTACGGCAGTCTTTCTCACCGGCTTCTTCTGGGCAGAATGCTTCTGCGCAAAAGGTGCGAGCGAGAAGGTGATTGCCATGATGAATAATAAGATTCGCTTCATTTCTTATATTAAAAACTCATATTCTATACTTACAAACTCTTGATGAGCATTTACATACTCAATATCTTGCTGAGCACATCTGTTGGAGAAATCTGCTTGTATTTGCTGGAAATCTCTGTCTGAGTGCTCCATTTGCTGTCGGTCTTCACCTGATTCAATTCCAGACTGATCTTAGCCTCCTGCTTTTTCCTGGTAGCAGTAGTGGTCATCGCCAGATTCAGGGAGGCAGGGAACATCTTGACGCCTACACTCTTGAAGTTGCCGTAGTCGACGTGGAGATTGGAGGTACCGTTCTGCGCACTCTTATAGACAACATCTGCTGCTGTGATACGGCCGGTAGTGCGGTTGGCTGTCCAGGCATAGGTCATATTGCCGTTCCTGAAACTAACCGGCACATTATCTCCTGCCACATCCAAGGTGGCATCAAACTTCTTCAGGTCTGACTCCTTCACAGTCCGTTCGCCCGGCAGGAGCAGCTGGTTCCAGAAGAGAGCCTGCAGAGAATAGAAGGAGATGCCCTGCTTCTTGAGGAAGTCTACCTGGGTATAATCTGCCTTGATGTATTCCTTGTGCAGACGGTCTATGATAAGTACATGGTCGGGAGTAAACTCCAGACGGCCCACCTCTGTACCCAAGATAGGAATAAAGAGCTGGATGCGGATGATTTCATCCTTGCGCATGCTCAGTTTGCCCGGCACGGTAATGTCCTTATCACCTGCCTGGAGAGTAAACGACATGTTGCCTACAATATTCCTGGTATACACCTGATTGTCTGAAACCTTCTGTACGAAAGCCAACTTCTTGAGCGTCTCACTCTGACGAGAGGCAGAACCCTTGGTGGCATTCTCTTTCTGATGACTGGCTGATGAGGAGCCAGAACCCTGTACATTCTTGCTGGTTCCGCAAGAACCAAGGAGCAGGATGCTGCAGGCTGCGGCAAGCAGCATCATCTTATTCTTCTTCATTGTATATTTCATCTTTCTTGATTTTTCTACTTATTCTTCTTACCTTTTCTAACTGACTTCTTCGTAGCGGCAGGTTTCTGCTTTGGCGCATTACGCTTCTTCAGTTCTTCTTCGGTAATATATTGTCTGTTTTTAATCTTCCATGCCAGCACCTCAGTCTGGTTCTCGCCGGTATAGGCTTTCTTCCAGAAATCTACGGATTCATCGGCCATACCATTCATATAATAGATATCTCCGGCATGTTCAATAACCGTACTGTTATCTGCGGTGGAATCGCGGTTTTTGAGTGCCTGGTCTATATAGGTCTTGGCATCAGCATAGCGTTCTTCCATAAAGAGAATCCAAGCATAGGTATCCAGATAAGTACCGTTGTTCGGCTCTGCCTTGATGGTCTTGTAGCTCATCGCCTCAGCCTTATGCAGGTCAACACCCTTCTCGCTCAGATAGTAGGCATAGTTGTTCAGAGCCATCACGTTGTCGTCTTTCCATTGCAGGCAGGAATCGTAAGCCGCAAAGGCTTCCTGCTCCTCACCTTTCTTATGAAGGATATCTCCGGTTACGGCATAGAGGTCAGATACCAGGTCGGCAGGCGACTGTGCATTCACCTGCGCCAATCCGAGACGGAACTCACGTAGCGCCTCGTCTTCCTTATCTTTCTGATAATACGCCATTCCACCGAAGTAATAGAACACCATTTCTTCGGGATTATACTCCTGAGCCGCCTTACATTGCAGGGAAACCAAGTCATATTTTTTCTCGTTCCAGAGCATCTGTACGAGTTGCATTCTGGCATTCACGTTATCCGGAGCTATGGTAAGCACCTTTTCGAAGGCACGGCAAACAGAGTCGGCTGGCATCTTCTTCAAACTCATATAAGCAGCTCTCATCTCTGCCACTTCGGCTGACGGATGAGCTACGTTGAGCGCCTTGTCAAACAGCGCAATCACCTTGGAAGAATCGCCACCTTCGCTCTCGTTCTTCTGAATGAAAGAGCGGTACATCATCACCTTGGTCTCCAGATCCGATTTCGGACTCATCAATATCTTATCGAGCATCTGCCCGGCAAGCTGCTCCTGATGGGTGGCATTATAATAGTCGTAAAGCGACATCTGGGCATAGGAATTGTCAGGCTCTTCCTTCAACACATCGGTAAAGCACTTGTAAGCTTCCTTCTGGCGGTCGTGCTGTACGAGCCAGTTGCCCAGCATTGTCTTGTACTGCATATCCAGCGGATGCTGGTCTACCAGCGACTTCAGTTCCTGATAGGCAGCCTTCTTGTCGTTCATCAGTTCATAAACTCTCATTTTAGAGAGGGTGAACTGTTCGCTTTCACCTTCTTCCACCTCAAGACGCGAAATGGTTTTGAGTACTGATTTATAATCCTTATTCTGGGAATAAAGCTGAACCAGGATGCGGAGGGCATCGGTATTATCGTGGTTCTTGGCATACAGATCCTCATAGGCATCGATGGCAAGATCGTATTTCTGGCTACCTATATAATATCTGCCCAACTGCTCTGCATAGGTCTGGTTTTCCGGATTCAGTTCTATTGCCTTCTGCATATAGGCAAGTGCCAGGGAATCCTGCTTGAGCTGAGAATAGAAAAGCGACTCATAGAAATAGGTTTCAGCCGCCTTCGGGTCAATCTTCCGGGCATGCTCAAAAAGGTCGAAAGCTGCCGAATAATTGCCGGCAGCCTGCTGGCGCGCTCCCTCCAGGAAGAAATAGTTGTAGCGCTGGCGGTCGTTCGGAGAGAGATGGTCCTCCTGAACCGCCGGCTTCTGAACCGGCTGCACCTTCTTCTTACGGGCAAGCGACGGCATGGCTACCGAGCCCAGCAAGACCAGCCCCATTGCCCAACTGATATTTCTAAGATTCATCTTCACGATTCTAATCCTTTCTATTCTATCTTTAACAATCTGTTATTTTACACCCGTATGACCGTATCCGCCGGCTCCACGTTCGGTTTCATCGAGCTCATTAACCTCGATGAAATCGCATTGTTCGTGCTTAGCCAGCACCATCTGGGCTATACGCTCGCCATCGTTGATAACGAAATCCTCTGTAGAGAAATTGATGAGCAGAACCATGATTTCACCGCGATAATCGGCATCGATGGTTCCCGGCGTATTCAGTACGGTAATGCCATGCTTCAAAGCCAGACCGCTGCGAGGACGGATCTGCGCTTCATAACCTGCAGGCAAAGCCATATAAAGACCGGTTGGCACCAGTCGTCGCTCCATAGGATGAAGCACGATTGCCTCATCGATGTTTGCCCGCAAATCCATGCCGGCACTCTGAGGTGTGGCAAACGCAGGTAGAGGCTGATGCCCCTTGTTGATAATCTGTACTTTTATCATGACTTCTTCTATTTTATCTGTGTCTGAGTTTAATAATCTGCAAAAATAAGCAATTTTGATGGAATAAATGAATTTTTGAGGATAAAAACATGTAATTTATCATATTTTATTTTGATTTGTGCTTACTTTAGTGTATTTTTGCGCTACAGAATCAAGTAATACAATAATATGGAATGGAAACAACTGATATCCAACAAGCGTTTCGGACAGGAGCATAAGCATGCCGAGCGCCATGATGATCGCTCTGAATTCAAGCGCGATTACGACCGTCTTATCTTTTCATCGGCATTCCGCCGCCTGCAGAACAAGACGCAGGTTTTCCCTTTGCCGGGCAGCATCTTCGTTCACAACCGCCTCACCCACAGTCTGGAGGTGGCGAGTGTGGGCATGTCGATAGGTAACGACATTTCCCGACACGTCATCCAGAAGCGGCCTGAACTGAAGGATACGCTCGTCGAAGAGATAGGTACCATCGTAAGTGCAGCCTGTCTGGCACATGATTTGGGCAATCCGCCTTTCGGTCATTCCGGCGAGAAAGCCATCCAGACTTTCTTCTCTGAAGGACCGGGTCAGAAGATAAAATCAATGGTTTCATCGGAGTTTTGGGATGATATTACGCATTTCGAAGGTAACGCAAATGCCTTCAGAATCCTGACCCACCGATTCAAGGGGCGCCGTCAGGGTGGTTTCGTCATGACCTATTCCATGCTTGCTTCCATCGTGAAATACCCGTTTGCAAGCTGTCTTGCCGGCAACCACGGAAAATTCGGTTTCTTTGCTTCAGAAACGGAATCTTATAGGAAAATTGCCGATGAATTGGGCATTTTTTGCAAATCTGCACCGGGTGAGCCTCTCAAATACGCCCGCCATCCACTTGTATATATGGTAGAAGCTGCCGACGATATCTGCTACGAAATCATGGACATCGAAGACTCCCATAAGCTCAAGATTCTTTCCTTTGCCGAGACCGAGCACTTGCTGCTGAGTTTCTTCGATGAAGATATCCAGCAGAAGATACGCCAGCGCATCATCGACGAAGAACTGACTGACGAAAACGAGAAAGTGGTTTACATGAGAGCCAGCGTCATCGGCAAACTGGAGAACGAATGTGTGGCAGCCTTCCTGGCGCACGAGGAGGAAATCCTTGCCGGAACTTTCGAGGGCTGTCTCATCGACCACATTTCCGAGCGCCAGAAAAAGGCATACAAGGAATGTGAGAAGATCTCCTACTCAAAGATTTACCAAAGCAAGCCGGTACTCGACATAGAACTGTCGGGTTATCAAATCATGGCAACTCTGATGGAGGTTTTCATCGAAGCTGCCGTAAACCCATCGCGCTTCTACTCCAAACAGCTCCTGCGCCGGGTAAGTAGCCAGTATGATATAGAGAACGAGAATCTGGAGGAGCGCATCATGGCGGTAATTGATTATATCAGCGGCATGACCGACATCTATGCGCTCGACATCTATCAGAAAATCAACGGAATCAGTCTGCCTATTGTATAAGGGAAAATGTAAGGGATAAAACAGATCTTAAACTAAAAAATAACACGGACAATTTGAATTTGTCCGTGTTATTTTTCTTTTTATTTATTCATCCACCTGCTCATAATAATAAGAATAGTCTATGCCCTTCATGAAGACCTCACGGTCTTCAATTTGATCTGTTAAAGCATTGGAAATAAGCTGTTTGATGCTACTACTATCAACAACACTTTGTGTCATCGCAGCCAAATAATCGTTCTTGTCAATAAGGCTCCAATCCACGCATTTTTTCAGCCTGCGCTTCAATATCAAGTCAAGCCAAATGCGCGTAGCTCTGCCATTTCCCTCACGGAAAGGATGAGCAATGTTCATTTCTACGTATTTGTCGATGATTTCATCCAGCGTACTTTCCGGCATCTGTTCGATTCCAGCAAGTGTTTGTGGAAGATACTGCGCCATGGCAAATTGGAAACCGCCCTTTGCAATGTTCATAGTTCGGATCTGTCCCGCAAAATCGTATAGACCACCAAAGAGGAAAGCATGAATCTGCTGCAAACCTTTGACAGAGCCTTCTGTAATGGAATTGATCAATTCACTCTCAAAAAGAGTGTATGCTTTCTTGCGACTCTGCCCATCAATGGTATTATCGCTATAGGTAAACCAATCCAGAAAGTCGGCAGCTTTATTGTTAGGAAAGTTCCTGGCTAGCAACATAATACCTTCGTTGTCGAGGACATCGGTCAAACGCAGTTTGCCGTCAGGAGCTTGTAATTTCAACTGGTTAGTAGCACTAACCAGTTCGTTATTTTCCTTCTTCAGTTTATTTTTCAGATACTTCCAGTAATTACGGTTCTTGCTATAATCGTCCTGCTCGTTCAATACGCCGATAATATCCAGCACGGAGAACCACCACTTGTTGTGTTCCCCGTCCCAAACCGCTCTTACCTCCCGGTCTTTATAAAATCTGATTGATAATTTTCTGTCCATATTGCAATTCATTTTAAAGACACCCCGTATAACGGCATGTTGGTGATATATCTTTACACTTTCTGACACATAAAACCTGCGCAAAGATACACTTTTCGACACATAAAACCAAAATTCCGCTGCCTTTTCAGAGATTCATTAAGACTATTTAACCGAGGCAAGCAGTTTTTACAGAAAACAAAAATCCCATGTTTCTATTGCCAATAAGCAATAAGAACATGGGATTCTGCGGTATAGGTTAGATATTTTTTTCCTTATAAATTACTTTATTGGCTCCGCTCGTAATCTTCAGAGCCTCAGGATGTTCCTTAATAAAACTGTTGATATGGCGAACTCGCTTCTCTTCGAGAATCTCATCGATGGCAATGAGGATACCGGTCTCCTCCACATCACCAAAACCATAGTTGATGGCGGTACCGAAAAGCTTCATCGTAGGACTGAGACTCATGTAGGCATTAACAAGAGGAGGAATATTATAACCCAACTTGCGAACCTCACGGTTCAGGATACGATAGTCTGCCTTGAAGTCATCTTCTGTAAAGATGGCAGCCAAATCACTCTCTGGAGTATCCAATTTCAGCGGTTTCATCGGGATTACAAGGTTCTCCTTGTCATCAAAATGCTTCTTGAGGAAATAGAGAATCATGTCGCGGCCACGACGGATGTAAGACGGATACATCGTCATCTTGCCGAAGAAATATTTTACTTCCGGATAGAGAACCGTCAAGGCGCCCAAACCATCCCAGAGATTGTCAAGAGCAAAGATGCTCTTGGTGTTGGTACGCACATTCTGATATTCGAGCGAAACGAAGGAACGGCCCAACTCTACGGTATAAGGCATATACTCCTTGAGGAACTTGTCGGAGAAATGAAACATGTGGCTGGTTGCCAGCTTAGGCTGTCCCTTCTCATCGAGCAGCCAGTCCTTACCCAGGAGATAACGGTAACCGCCGATAATCTCATCGGCTTCAGGGTTCCAGACAATCAGCTGCTTGTAACAGTTGTCACCAAAGTCGAACTCATCAAGATCCATAGATTTGCCCGTTCCGCCTCCCGCTTCGCGGAAAGCGATTTCACGAAGTCGACCAATCTCTTTCAGCACATTAGGCGAATCATTTGCCGTAACGATGTAAATCTCGTTATGGCTCTTATTGGTCATTCTCAGTTGTTTGTCGGGTGTAAGCTCGCTCTTCAGGAGCTCACGGTCAATCGGTTGGATGATTTCTTCTTCCATATTACTCTTCTTATATGCTATGATTCTACGATTTCGTTAATATAAAACAATTCTTCCGGGTTTTGCAAACCATTAAAGTTCATAAACCCTGTCTTCAACATACTGCGCCCACTCTGTAGCTGACTTGCTCTTATCAAAAGTCTGCCAAGGAATCGGCTTGCCGATGGAGATGCGGAAATGCTTGCCCACATTCCTGTACATCTCGTCAACCAGGAACAGCATGGCGAGATTGAACGGCAGATACTTGTCGCTAAATCGGGCGATGCGGTAGAAACGCTCAGAGTTGCGCCCTCCGAAATGGATAGGCACCACATCGCGCTGATATTCTACACTCTTAGAGATAAACGTCTTCTTCCAAGGCAGGTCGTGAATAGTTCCATCCTTGCGCTTGCGGCTGTTCAAGCCTGCCGGAAACATCAGCATGTGGTTGTCACTCTGGAAGCCCGCCTCCACCATACGTGGGAAATCGCGGCTCTGGCGACCCGTCTTGTTGATGCCGATACTTACAGGTTTCAAACCCGGCAAGTTGAGCAGAAGATCATTCACCAGATAGCGGAACTTGCCATCATAGTGCTTGCCGATGATGGAACCGAGACATACGCCGTCCTGTCCGCCCAGAGGATGATTGGAAACAAAGGTATAGAGTTTGCCGTCGTTCTTGTCAGGCAGGTTTTCCAAGCCTACGATTTCAACATCCATCTTCAGATAGCGCACACATTCGGTGAGCCATTCAGTACCCGAAAGGCCACGGCTCTCCCACAAGAACCTGTTTACTTCGTCCTCGTGAATAATCTTCTTGAGCCAGGAAACCAGGAAGCGCGGTACGAATTTCACCTTGCTTCCCATCTTGCTCTTAAGAATCTTATCTATGTCTATCGTTTTCTCTATTGATTCACTCATGTTTGCTTAAACTTATATAAGTTAGTGCAAAAGTAACTCAACTTTTTCAAATACGTGCCATTTTTTCCAAAAAAATAGCAAAAAAGCGAAAAATTATTAGTTTTTTTAAACTATCACGACAAATCGAGCCCATTTTGCACGTATTTTTGCAAAAACATCACACTTGATGAGAACAAAAAGGCGATGCCCGAAACTGGAAGGTGAAGTTGACCAAAAACAACTTTTTCATTAAGTTTTATAAATTTTGTGGGAAAATGTAAGGCTATATGGAGATTTTTATGTACCTTTGAACCCAAATTTATACATTAATAAGTACGCACGCAATATTATAATGCGATAAGACAGCAAAAAGATATATGATAAAGACAGCAGAAACATATCACGTACCGGTGCTCCTCAAGGAGAGCGTTGACGGGTTGAACATACAGCCAGGAGGCATCTATGTAGACGTAACCTTCGGTGGTGGCGGACACTCTAAAGAGATTCTGTCGCGCCTGACGGAGGGAGCGCACCTGTACAGCTTCGACCAGGATGCCGATGCAGAGCGCAACGTGGTGGCAAACGAGAACTTCACCTTCGTATGCTCCAACTTCAGATTCCTGAAAAACTGGATGCGCTACTACGGGGTAGACGGTCTCGACGGACTGTTAGCCGACCTGGGCGTATCGAGCCATCACTTCGATGACGAGACCCGCGGTTTCTCCTTCCGTTTCGACTCCCCACTCGACATGCGCATGAACAAGCGTGCTGGCAAGACTGCTGCCGACATCGTAAACGAATATGACGAAGGTGCCCTTGCCGACATCTTCTACCTATACGGTGAGCTGAAGAACTCGCGCCGCATCGCCTCGGCACTCGTCAAGGCAAGAGCCGAGAAGCCCATCCTCACCACCAAAGACTTCATGGCAGCCGTAGAGCCCCTCTTCAAGCGGGAACGCGAGAAGAAAGACATGGCAAAGCTCTTCCAGGCGCTGCGCATAGAAGTGAACCACGAGATGGACGCCCTGAAAGAGATGCTCCGCTCAGCCACGGAACTCCTGAAACCGGGAGGCAGACTCAGCGTCATCACCTATCACTCGCTGGAAGACAGAATCGTAAAGAACATGATGAAAGCGGGCAATGCAGAAGGCAAGATAGAGCAGGACTTCTTCGGAAGAATAGAAACCCCTTTCAAACTCGTGAACAACAAGGTTATCGTTCCCGATGCCGACGAGCAGGAAAGAAACCCTAGGAGCAGAAGCGCCAAACTAAGAATAGCAGAAAAGAAATGATAAACGATAAAGACATAAACATCAGCGAGAAGCCTATAGCCGAAGAAAAGGCACAGGCATCACAGGAACCGCCGAAGCAGGAAACTCCGCAGCAGGAGCCACAGCAGCAGGAGGCTCTACAGGCTTCGCTCAAGGAAGTGATTGCCAAGCAAGCCATTGAGGAAGAGGCTTCAGGATCATCGAGCTTTACGCTGCGAAAGATTCTGGGTGGAGACATTCTTACCGCACAAATCATACGCCGGCAGATATGGCTCGTTATCCTCATCGTGTTTTTTGTCATTATCTACATATCCAACCGATACAATATCCAGAACGATATCATCGAGTTGGACAAACTGCAGAAAGAACTGCAAGACACCAAATATAAAGCGCTGTCTACAAGCAGCCAGATAACAGAGAAAAGTCGTGAAAGTAATGTGCTCGACATGCTGAAAAACAACAAAGACAGCGTGCTGCACATCGCTACCCAACCTCCATACATCATAAACGTACCCGAAGAATGAGCAGCAAATTTGATCACAAGAAAGTAATGCCCCGCTACAGCGCCATTGCCATCATCATGACGATTTTCGCCATAGCCGTAGTGGGTAAAGCGCTCTACATCATGACCGCCAAGCATGATTACTGGATGAAGGTGGCAGAACGGCAGAAAAAGGATTCCGTGACCGTAAAGCCAAACCGAGGCAACATCTTGAGCTGCACAGGACAGCTGATGGCAAGTTCGCTGCCGGAGTTTAAGGTTTTCATGGACTTCAAGGCGCTGAAAGATGCAGAAAACGACTCGCTGTGGGATGCCAAGCAAGACTCCATCTGTCTTTGCCTGCACCAGATATTCCCGAATCTGAGCGAGTCTGATTTCAAGAAGCACCTCACCGAAGGTCGCGCCAAGATGAGCCGCCACTGGCCGGTTTATCCGAAGCGTGTAGACTATAACACCTTCACCGAAATAAAGGACATCCCTGTATTCCGCCTGAAACCCTACCAGAGCGGTTTCCACTGGGAAGAATATAATGCCCGAACCAGAACTTACGGTTCGCTGGCAGGCCGTACCATCGGAGCCATGTATGGCGCCAAGGATACCGCCCGCTTCGGTCTGGAGCTGAGTTACGACTCCATCCTGCGAGGCACCAACGGTATCGTGCATCGCCGCAAGGTGCGCAACAAGTTCCTCGACATTACCGATACCCCTCCTATTGACGGAGCCGATATCGTGACCACCATCGATGTGAGCATGCAAGACCTTGCCGAACGCTCACTCATCGACGAGCTGAAGGAAATCAACGCCAATGTGGGTGTAGCCATCGTGATGGATGTACCTACGGGCGACATCAAGGCCATCGTAAACATGGAGAAATGTTTCGACGGCGAATACAGAGAGATCCACAACCATGCCGTGAGCGACCTTCTGGAGCCAGGTTCGGTGTTCAAGCCAGCCTCTATCCTCGTAGCGCTGGACGACGGAGTGGTAGACACAACCTATCACGTAGAAACCGGTGGCGGTATATGGCCGATGTACGGCAGAGAAATGAAAGACCACAACTGGCGAAAAGGCGGATACGGAATGCTGACCCTCGCACAGACCCTGTGGTACAGTTCGAACATCGGTGTGAGCCGCATCATAGACGACCATTACCGCAACAACCCGGAGAAATTCGTAAAGGGTATCTACCGTACCGGTCTGCACGACGACCTGAAGATTCCGCTGGTGGGAGCAACGCCAGCCAGAATCCGCATGCCGCACAGAAACAAGAACGGACAATATGACAACTGGGCAAAGACCAGTTTGCCATGGATGAGTATCGGATATGAGACCCAGATACCGCCTATCTCTACCCTCACCTTCTACAACACCATCGCCAACAACGGCAAGATGATGCGACCAAGATTCGTGAGCAAGGTAATGAAGAACGGAGAAACCATCATGGAATTTCCTCCTGAAGTGATGCGCCAGCAGATAGCCAAGGAGAAGAGCATCAAGGAACTGCAAACCATCCTGGAACAGGTGGTAAGCGTGGGACTGGGAAAGAAAGCCGGTTCGCCTAACTTCAAAGTGGCAGGAAAGACCGGTACAGCCCAGATTTCAAAAGGTGCCGGTGGATATAAGAGTGGCGGAACCAGCTATCTCATCAGTTTCGCAGGCTACTTCCCTGCCGATGCGCCACGCTACAGCTGTATCGTCTGCATACAGAAATCCGGTTTGCCTGCTTCGGGCGGTACGATGTGCGGTAAGGTCTTCCATGAGATTTCAGAAGGCATCATGGCGCAGAGTCTGAAAGTTGACGTAAAGGACGCCCGCGACTCAGCATCCGTGTTCGTTCCTGACGTAAAGGCAGGCAATATCCTTGCTGCCAACTATGTGCTCAGCCACCTCGGCATCAAGACCAATGCCAACTGGAGTGGCAGCTATGCCGACGGCAACCCTATCTGGGGCAAGGCAGAGCGCGTGGGTAACCACAGCATCAAGCTCATCAGGGAGAAGCAATACGGCAAGACGATCGTACCCGACGTTACCGGAATGGGAGCCCGAGACGCTATCTACAATATGGAGAGCCGGGGCATCAAGACCCAGATTACAGGTAGAGGAAAGGTAGTAAAGCAGAGTCTGGTGCCGGGAACGGTCATCAAGAAAGGTGTCGTATGCAGCATTGTGCTCGAATAAAACTCAGAAACAGTTATCTGAAACCCTATATAT
>ERZ1034687.1051-NODE-1051-length-15638-cov-23.939357_pt1 | contig 15638 bp, 17 predicted proteins | sample MGYA00520704_ERZ1034687 | MGnify/ENA primary metagenome ERZ1034687 (study PRJEB33766, sample SAMN09781762) | gut metagenome | biome: gut microbiome | host: Homo sapiens | place: Madagascar | study: EMG produced TPA metagenomics assembly of the PRJNA485056 data...
CCTTACGTTGGGTCGTTTGTTATTGTATTTATAAAGTACAACGTTATATAATTAATATATCAATACGTTAAAAAATACTATGGTACTACAACCATAGTATTTTTTTTAAATCACTTACCCTATTGTATTGTAATGCTCGATTTCAATTTTATTTTGCATCAATTCACTTTCTGAGATATCAGGCATATTACAATTAAGCATAACTATTTTATACGCGTCATTAAACTTAGAATTTCCACCAGTCATCTTTCTTAACGATTTAACATATGATGATGCGATATATGTATCTATCAACGTTGTCTGATTTGATGACGCGCTCAGCGCAAGCGCATAACCACTTGCAACCGTAAGTATTGAGTTTAATATTCTTAACTCTGGTGACTCAATCTCATTAGCAGTGTTTTCGTGATAATATAACGCGCACCAACCGCCTTTAGCGTTAATATAACAATCTTCAATAATAAGAGTTGAACGCATATTCATACCAACACCTATTGCTGGTCTATTGCTTTGCGCCGACCCAGTCGCAGGGTTTCTTAACACATTCACATTTTTTAGTTTACAAGTTGTGTTGTTGTATTCTTCAATATTACTTCCCTCAATATGTATCCCGTACCTGCAATTTGAACATACGATGTTTATATTTTCTACAGTAACATCACCTGATAAATTAAGTGGCGAAAGTAATGAAGCAGCATTTTTATTGATGTTTATAGGGTTCATTGTTAGGGTTACTTTTCCAACACCAATAATGTGCGTGTTGTTACCTGCCACAACACTCACCTCTCTCCAATTTACACCCTCTTCAATACTATTAGCAAATGCATCACCACCTATTTCATTGTAAATATCGTACGTTCCACTATATATTAAAACTTTTTTCTTGAATGGTACGGTAGCAATACTTGTTAAACATTCGGTTACAGACGTATATGTTTTACCGCTTCCAACTTCAAATACATATTCTTTATCACTGCGATATAAGGCGTGAACTTTTTTTGAGTTATAAAAATTCACAAGAACGATATAATATACGTTTTCTGCAAAACCGTCGTTTAAATGCCCACCAGTAATACCTTTTATAGGGTTACCCTCTTTGTCAAAAGTCCAACACATTATATCATTACGTCTTTCTTTTGGAGTAATAAAGTAAATATCGGAAAACAGTTTTCCGTTATCATCACGAATTTTTATCGCTCTTGATGAAATAGAGCCATTTAAACTATCTTTTATATTGTTAAGATAAGTATCTACACTGCAAGTATTAAAGTCTGAAATAATATTTTTACCGACTATAAGAGGAACATCCACATATAAATCACCGCATAGATTAGGCTGAACCGACCTTATTAGTTCTTTTAAGGTTAACGCATTATCCGCTGTTTTTGACGAAACAGTTAACTCACCAACACCACATAAAATAACAGTAACGTTTCCACTAACCCTTGAGCCAAAACCTACTACCACCTTTATACTTTCATATACGCTATTAATAGAAAGGTAAAATTCTGCTATATTATTCACACCAGTTGTTAATTCTGTTTCTGTGTCACCACTTATACCGTATACCTTACACATGCTGAATTTTGCGTCAGGATGTTTTAATAATTTAAAATATAATTTTGTAGTATACGGAATGTTAAAAGTAGATGTATACTGATTAGACATAGTAAATTCGTGTATATATCCACCTAAATTTTTATGTAGTGAACCAACTTGCCCTCTCACAGCGTCTCCTGCTGTCGGATATGCTTTATTGCCGTTGAACCAACTAGCTGGCACTCTAATATCAATCAGCTCGGCATCCGCTGTTGTGCTACCTGTCGGTAATTTAGTGAATGTATTCATTCTTTCCTCAAGCACAGTAATTTTGTTGTTCTGAGTAGATATAAAAGGGTCAACATAGTTTCTAATCAGTTCCGTTAAAGTGCCATCTTCCGTCATAGCATCAAGTTTATTATTGATTTCTTTTTGAACATCAAGTGTACTAAAGTAGGTGTTCACATATCCCTGTAATTTATTATATGCAACATGCAATTTGGTTACATCACCCTCAAGCACACCAACATCTTCCATAGTTTTGTTTAAATAGTCCACCACTTTACAAAGTAGTTCATAATAACTTAAACTATCATCATACACTAACGGTAATACTTTCTGACACCAAAATCTAAAAGGTTGTAAATCTTTGTAGTCACCCAAAGCGGGAGTAAAATTTGCAGGTGGTAAAGGTGTTATACTTCTAACACTCATAATAAATCTCCTTTCATTCTACCAAAGTCCAAAGAATAAGTCACTGAACTCCTCAATAACCATCATATCAATGTTCAAAAATGTTTCCCTAAACTTATTCAAAAGGCTGCTAAAACTTTCTGTTCCTTGTTTTCCGACAAGTGTTTCAAGATAATCCTCCGTTGTATCCACATTACTTGTCACACCTTCTGTGTTTTTCTCTGTGTTATTTACTTCTCCCGTATCACTACCATTTATAGTATCTGTTATCTTTCTAGCATTTGTTAAGTACGTTTCATTTTCAACACCAGTCAATGCACCTTGAGGAGTGTCGCTATACAAATCTTTTTTATTTTCATCACTGTTTGTTGTTCTATTAGTTGTTCCGTTACTTGTAACATTAGTTTCTCTATTATTTGTTGCGTCTGTGTTTTCTGTTCTTTTATGTTCTCTAGTTAAGTTCACATCATGCATGGGGTTAAACTCAATCTTAGCACTTTTATAAAGCTGATTGTAATAAGGTATAATCTCTTCAAGTCTTGTATTCATCCAAAGTATCCAGATACCGACAGTTTCAGAGCCAATCTCCCTCAAATAATAATGTTTCAAAATCTTCTGACAAAGCACACTTCTGTATTCTTCATCAAAGAACTTCACCTTACTCGTAAAAATCTTATTCCACGAATTAGCAATAATTTTATCAACATCACCACTACCGCCAGGCACTTCAAGGCCACTTTTGCTCTCGCATATAAACCTAACTTCTGTCGTGTATTTACTCATTATTACCACCACCTTTACTAATAGCACATAAGGCGTAACAAATTACACCAAAGCCGCCAGACAATGTACCAAGAATAAAAGCTATAATCTCACTCATTTCCCACACCCCCTATCGTATCTGTACCTGCTTCACTCTGAATAGTGTCGTTATCGACCTGCTGAAAATCTTCACGGTAATTGACTTCAATATTAGTGCCAAACATAGCGTTAATTTTCTTAACAGCTTCTCGTCTGCTCTCCAATCTACTGTACCTGCTTGCGATAGTACCACCTTGATTTCTCGCTACTTCATCAGTAATCAATCTTTCTTTCTTCTGAATATTGGTATTACTAATACCAAGATAAGTTAAAGCTTCATTCCATATCTGGGTCTTTAACTGATATAGCTTATCACAAACATATGGTGCGCCAGTCTGCAAAACCTTTAGCGAATTCAAATCTAGGTTTTTATCGCCAAAAATGAACGGTGTGTTTCCCATATACTCCTTATACAAGTTAATCAATGTCAACCTTTGTTTCTCTGTACCTTGCAATAAGCATGGAGTTTTCTGTGCGTTTGCGTTAACATCAATAATCCTATCAATGTTGTATAACCTCATAGCGAACATTTTAACATCAAGAATACTGTTCGTGTGCAGATAATTGTTCCATATAATTACACTATTACTGTCTTTCAGTAACTTCTGATAGTTGTTATACCCAGAGTAAGCTCTACGCAAAACAGGGTCACCATACACACCAAGTCTACCATTAGCAATGCAATCCAAGCACAAGTTCCCAAGCACATCATCATCAAAGTACACCATGCAACCAGTTTCAAATAGATGTAGTTCAAGATACCTTGCATCAACACTAGATGGTAAGTTTTTCCATTCAAACATACTTATAGCTAACTCTGTAAGCCTGTTCAAATACTGCATATATGTTAAGTTATTCAGTGTAGCACTGTCAGCAAACATATCTGTAATTCCACGTTTCCTACCCATATCTTAATTTCCACCACCTTTACACTGTATTATCTAAGTTATACTGTCCAACATCTGACCCTTTTTTCCAGAATGTAATACCTTTATCGTATATATTACAAATCTTACGCATATCATCAGCAGGAACGCTACCAGTTACAGTAGCGCCAACAGTCTTAACATAGTTCCAATGTGGTCTACTGTTTCTGTTAGGTTTCTTGCATCTATTGACAGAGTATCCAAACATGTAAAAATACTCATCAATCATTTTTGCATACTCAGCAGTAATACTACATCTACCACCATAGAAATTCTTAGTGCCACTAGCCACTTCAACTGAGCCACTGAACACATTACCTCTAGTGATATCTGCTTTAATACTAGCTTGGTATCCTTGCATAAGTAAATTCCCTGCTTGGCTCGCTCCCTTAGTACCTGTACCTTTTGGGACTAAATCACTTGCACCAAGACCAATACTCAATCCACTTGTAATTGCTGTAGCTGTAATAGGTAAGCTATTTTGGGCAAGCCATGCTCTAAAAGCGTCTGTACTCCAACTGCACAAAGGATAATCTGTAAGCGTCAATGTCTCTGTAGTGAGTGCAACGTCTTTACAACCCTTATAATACATCGGTCTAAGTGCGACCTGTACTGGATAAGAAATAGGAACTAACACTTTAAACTGTGGTAATAAATCTTTAAATAGTTCATATCTGTAAACACCACTTTGTCTGCCTGCATTAACACTATAGAAATTATATGGATAAGTATAAAGTTTTTTGCTTTTAGGTTTGTAGCCATCAATTGTCATATTCTCTGTTAGCTTAGTAGCATTTACCACGGTACTATAACAAGAAGTAGACTTAGTAATGTTAACACCCTCGCCTCTAGGTATTGCTTGACCAACAGCAATAACTGGGCACATGTACATAGCAACAACAGCTTCAGGTTTTTGGTTATATTGGTCAAGAAACCCAGTAATAGTACTTGCGTCACTAGCATTAAATGCGTGTAAGCTACATCCACCGTAAATTCCATCATACAAATTACCGTCTGGGGCTGTGCTATTATCGTTAACCATAATAATTACAGCCATTGGGTTAATAGTATTTAGTAAACTGCCAAAATCATTAAACACATACTCCCCTGTATTCACACTTTCTGGTTCGTAATGTTCGCCAATCTGGTCACTGACTGGGTGTTCTCTCTCAACATAACAATAGTCCGGTTCGCAATCAAAGAACCATGTCTGCATAACATCAAGTTCAAAGTAAATCTCTGCACATTCATTGTTCACAAACTCAACAGCTGTGATGAACGCATAAAACCACTTATCACCGTAAGCTTTATTCTGGAACATCATGTAATTACAATCATACAAACTATCAGCTTTTATACCAACTCTTGCTACACCTTTTTTCACTCTTTGATAAGTGTAGTTTGTAATGTTATACTTCTGCAATCCAACAAAGTAATTATACTGCGCAGTTTTGCTTGCAAAGTAAATTGTGTGGTCGTAGGTTGTGTCAAGAGGAACATCTTTAAGTAACCTTATATTTGTTGTAGGTTGTATATACATACTAACTTTCCTTTCTAGCAAGGGCGAGTCAACAATGTGATACACCCTTGCTTTTAGAATCAGGCTTTATTAAGTGTAACAGTTGAGTCAACAGTGGTAGAACCATTAACTGATGTAGTAGCTGTGTAACTTACACCATTAATCTCCGCAACAAGAGTGATATCTGTTGCAATCTGTGATGCCGGGATAATAAGTCCACCGTATTTGTGAACAGCAATACCTGCTTTGGTGAGTGCTTCGGTCTGCACAAAGTTCACGTTCTGTGGACTGAGTCCTGCACTTTCAAAGTCAGCACTGATAGTAAATACGGTCGCTACATCACTCTCGTCTTTAGCATCTACGTGGACGGTAATAGAATCTGGCAGAGCAACGTCAGCACCGGATGTTACAAACACAACTGCATTTGCGAACGGAGAATTTGAGATTGTTTTCCATGTATGATAGAAGTAGTTCCAGTACAAACCAGAAGCAACATATTTTTCCGTAAATTTGTTATTGTTGTCGTAAACCTGAAACCAATTATCATCCAAAATAACCGCCTTTACATTAGCTAACAGTGCTAACTCGTCTGCTGTTACTTCTTCGATTCCGTCAGAGTTTGCCCTGATAACATCAAACCGCTCATTGTCAAAATCAGTCCAGTTGTCAATAAGGTACAGTCTACCCATGAAATCTGCCTTATCCATATTGAACGCACTTGCAAGTACATTTACGTCAAACTGTGCGTTGAACATAGCGTCCATAAAGATAACCTGTCTTTCTTTAGGTGTGGTAGTTTTAACACCGGCTTCGTTGTATTCACTCGACATAAACGGTAACAGATTAGATGTTCCTCTAAACTGCACAGCTGCTTCGCTAAGGTTTGTACCTGCTCCGATAGATGTTGGTAACATTTTTCCATGACTGATTGCTTTAATAAGTAAGTATTTAAATAGTAGAAACTCGTCATACTCTGCTGCTGTATATACACTGTCAACAATCTTAGCAATAAGGTTCTGAACACCATCAATGCTAAGAAATGCCTGACGTAAGTCCTCGTCCTGAATAGTAACTGGATACATTACTCTCCAATTCATAACATGGAACGCTGAACGCACATCTGGGATAGTTCTCTGAAACTCACGCTTTGCTGATTTTTCCACATTAAAGTCAACAGCTTTTGCAATAGATACGAAAATATCCTCGACGGTTTCTCCATACTCAAGATAACCTTTCTTAAGGATAGAGTAAGGGTTGTTAAAGGTTGCACTCTGTACACGAACGATTGCAATCCTGTTTACCAGAGCATTGATAAACTGGTTTGCAAAAGCAGGTGTACCATAGATGACTTCTCCTACTTTAGGAATGTCGTTAGCGGTTGCAACTACCGGAACATTCTGCTGATAATCATAAGATGCGTTCTGTCGGATTACGTTGAGAATGTCAATGGTTGACGCGTTGAGCGTACTGTTTGCAATTCTTCTTGCCATAATTTTTATCTTCCTTTCTTTAATGAATTTATTGCTAAACTGTTGTAAACAGTTCTGCAAACGTCTTAGGGGGTTGTGACTCTTCTGGTTCAGGGTCTTGAATGACTGGCCCTGGGTCTGAACTGTAAAAACGTTCAGTATACCTTTTTCGCCATTCGGCGTCATTTTCTTTGTACTTAGTTTTCCAGTCTGTTCCGTCACCTTTTGCCTTTGTTTCTAAGTCGGAGAGGGTGTCTGTAACATCTTCCAAAAATGCGATTGTTTCATCATCACTCTGTTCGCCTACTCTGACTTTTAATTCTTCTAGAATTTCTTCCCTAGTTTTTACTGCCATAACGAATCTATCTCCTTTCGCTCGAATCGCAGTCTTACTAAGTGGTAAAAACCACTAAGTGCGACTAGTGTCCTTTCTACGAGATTTTTGTCCATTTTGTAGTATCAAATAATACACTTAATCTTAATGAAAGAGGGTGATTAGGTGAAAGCATAATTGTTCCATCATCTGTTACCATAATAGTAAAACCCTCTTCATGTTTATAAGTACCCGCTTTAAACAACATATCTGTCTTCATCTCCTTTCAGTAATGATATCTTATCCACATCCATATAGGCATTTTCTTTTTACGAGTAGAGGGTGTTCCGCCACCGCCACCACCTGCTGAATAAAATCTATACATAAGTACAGCATTGTGTAACGCTTGTTGCCTGGACAAATAGTACATTGGCTCTGTTTCCCATTCTACTATTGATGTGTCATTTGCATGAAGTAAAATATATTCAAGAGCTTCATGAGCAAATTCAATTCTTTCATTAAGAGCAGGGACACCGGGTCTCTCCCAACAAGTACAGAACGCTTCTGTTAATGATGCAACATTAGTTGAATCGGATGTTAGAAATTCCATTAATGAAGATATACCATCAAATGTTCCAATCCAATCGTCCTCTATAACTAAATATTGCATTTGCCCGTTTGGACTTGTCTTTTCATATCCATTTTCATTCAACCATGTTAACAGTGCGTCACGTCTTGACCCATCCCATTGAAACAAACCAAAAGCGCCACCGCCAAGCTGAGAAAGTGTGGGGTTAATATGACTTTCTCTCCAAGCATTACCTGCTAAAGCTGCGATTACATAAGCACTTGCTCCATACCCACTTGCACCACCATCTCCGTATCTAAATAACCTAGGAAAGGAACGTTCATAGTCTGGATTCCCGCCACTTGAACCTATACTAACTTGATTAGCAAGTGGTGCGTTGTCTGTATGTGCTCCCATGAAAACACCTTTACCACTTCCACCACGATAGCACATTTCAGTGTGACCGTTGGATAGACCTATATCTCCTGCTAAGTATTCACCACCTGCATCAACTTCTCTAAAACCTAAACGTAAAAGTTCGGACGGTTCTGAGTAAGTAGTAAAGGCGTTATGATTTGGCGCATACGAGGGTGTTTCAAAACCACCTGCCAGTAACGAATAGTTTATAAATGATGAACAATCGTAGTATGTTATACCACCAACTGTTTGTGCGTTACGATATGACTGTGAATACCCCACATTAGGTGCATTACAAGTTGCCACTGCCCATGAATATGCTTTATTTATATCTGGCATAATTTAACTTATGACAACATCTGGTTCACAAGCTTACGGATAGCGGAATAGTCATAGCCTGCTGCGGTAAGTTTCTGCTTTCTTGCGTTACCGTTTCCCCACTTACCTGCAATTACTTCTCTTGCAATTTCTCCGTTAGATTTTAACTGTTTTCCAGACAATAGTGCGTTTACTTTTGCACGAACAGCTTCGTAATCATAACCTGCTTCTGTAATAAGTTTTTTTCGTGTTTCTCCGTTACCCCACTTACCTGCAATTACTTCCTTTGCAAGTGTATCAAGTGATACATCTGGCGCAACAACTGTGTTCTGTCCTGCGAATCTAAGGTGTCTTGCCCAACCGCCCGGGAGTTCATAATAATTGTGAATATAGATTTCTTTACCCGTCTGGTCACCGGTTTTACCACCCGTGGTTGTTCCTTTTTCGTTGATTGAAGCCTCAGCAATTTGAGAAGCGTTGATACTCATACAAACATGCTTGTTTGGTGTCAAATGTACATCACCTGCTGACCACGGTTTTTTACAATCAACAAAACCTGCTTTTCGTAGCTGTGACTCAAGATTACCTGTCCAGGAATAAGGCGATACGTTAAAACCTGCTTCATGTAGTGCTGTTCCAACAAGAGATGAACAGTCATAATCTGGTGCATTTCTGTGTGTCTGGTCATAACCATGTGTGTCATCGTTTGCTACGTCAGTAATAAACTGAACAGCTTTCATAATGCTAGGCATATCTTAGTCCTCCTTTTTTACATTTGAAATGTGAAATAACTCCATCAGTTTTTCTGGTAGAATGTCTGGGTTAATCTTGCATATGTTTTCGAGTATAGACACCAATTCAGTTGTGCATACATACAGGATAATGATAGGAAGAATTGATACCCCAAACTGAAAACCAATTCTTATACCCTGCGTATCAACTAACCAAGCTACAAAGTAACATAACAAGAACCCTACTTTTTTGAAAAGGCCGTCACGCAATTTAGCTGACTGAATGTCTTTGTTTTTTACCGCTGTTATGATACCAGTAATTAGGTCTAAAGCATTGAAAACCAGTGCAATAATTATGGTGTAAAACTGCTCCATTCTTTTTTCTCTCCCTTCATTTATTATTTATCTTTATTATATCATATTGCTAGACATTTTGCAATAGTTATGTTATAATATAATAAGAAAGGAAGTGATTATAACGTGGGCGTATATTATGATGGTACTAAACTATTATCTATGCTTGACATAAATGGTAACAAACCAGAAATATATATGTGTACAACTAACCGTACTGGTGGTAAGACAACCTATTTTGGAAGATTATGCGTAAATAGATTCTTAGATAAGAACGAAAAATTTGGTCTTCTTTATAGATATAATTATGAACTTGATGATGTTGTAGATAAGTTCTATAAAGACTTAGGAAGTTTATTTTTTAAAGAGCATGAAATGACAAGTAAACGCAGAGCAAGCGGTATTTTTCATGAGTTATTCTTAGATGACAAAAGTTGTGGATACGCTTTGAGTCTTAATAGTGCAGACCAGATTAAAAAATATAGTCACTTATTTTCAGATATTATGCGTATGATATTTGACGAATTTCAGAGTGAAACTAATCACTATTGTAATGATGAAGTTAAGAAGTTACTTAGTGTTCACACTTCTATTGCGAGAGGTCAGGGTGAACAGGTTAGATATGTTCCCGTTTATATGCTTAGTAACCCAGTAAGTATTATTAACCCATATTACGTTGAAATGGGTATAAGTGCAAGACTTAAACACGATACTAAGTTCCTACGTGGTGATGGCTTTGTACTTGAACAAGGTTTTATATCTAGTGCAAGTGAGGAACAGAAAAGTAGTGGTTTTAATAGAGCTTTTGCAAAGAACTCTTATGTTGCTTATAGTAGCGAATGTGTTTATCTTAATGATAACAAAAGTTTTATTGATAAACCTATTGGTAAGAACAGATACATTTGCACTCTAAAATATAAAGGTACTGATTTTGGATTGAGAGAATTTACTGAGGACGGTTTTATATATTGTGATGATAGACCTGATACTACATTCAAGACTAGAATAACCGTGACAACGGCAGACCATGAAGTTAACTATGTTATGTTAAAAAGGAACGACTTCTTTTTGTCGAACCTTAGATATTTATTTGAACGTGGTGCGTTCAGATTCAAAGATATGAGATGCAAAGAGGCTGTACTTAGTGCATTAAGTTACTAAGTTATCCACATTAGAATGTGGAAAGTGTTGAAAACTTTTGGGTATCTTCTCATGTTTCCATCAATGAACGGATAGGATAGCACACTTGAAATGATAGTGCCTGCTCCGCTTGTCGTTTTCGCTGAACGCTTTGTTTGGTGCATGAGTTAAAGATATAAATAGAACAGCAGGGATACGAACTTAGTTCGCCCCTGCTTTTCTTATAGGTAATTACTTTCTTTTAGCGCCCTTTACCCATTCTAAATCTTCACTATTAAAACTCTCTAATATGAATGAACCTTGTGTATCTTCGTGTGAAATTGTAATACCTGTTTTAATGCAAAGCTCCTCATACTGTCTGATAAAATCATCATAGTTAGTTGTTTTATTCATTTTATACATCTCCCTTTCAACTGTTAACCAATGTATACGATTTCTTTATGTTGTTTTTGTGCATAAACTTTTTCGTATGTTACGCCGTCACATAACTCACCGTTTTCTTTTTTCAAAATATAAACAGTGTCACACCATTCAATATGTTCATAACGCAACATTATGTAATCGTCTAAATTTAATTCTTTTCGACTCTTTACATACCTAACATCGTTATCTTTTATTGTGCTTAATGCGCTAGCTATTAATGCTATTTCTCTAGCTTGAGTTAGAGAACCGGTTACATATATTTTCATAATCTTATTTACACCTCGTTTCAACAATTAAATCAACTAAACTTTCTCGCAACGAGATTCTAACGTCCTTGATGCCTATTACATTATGTATTAGCTTTGGTAAATATTCTTTAGTACATCCCCTGCCTACTATTTTACCGTTAATTTCTAAATCAAAAATATCGAAAGGTATTAGTAGTTGACATTCATTCTGTGTAATATATTTTGAGTGAAGTTTTCTACGATTACATTCAAATTCTATTTCTTGTAAAACGTCTTTCTCACCTCTTATATGTTCGTCTAATCTACAACCAAGTTCATTAATCCTTTTTTACAAGGTCCTCATAATTCTTATTAAACATACTTTTTTACCTCATTTCATATGGTGTATCGATAAGTAGGACACCACCACGAATTCTCTTTGGTCTTAATTTTCCGGGAACTTTTAAACCTACTCTAAAGTCTCTAAAATTTCTTTTTATCGGTTTACCGGTTTTATTTTCAAACAAGAACTCTTTTTCATCTTCTGTCCATTCTTTGAATGTGTTTGTTTTGTTATCCGTGTAGCCTTTAATATCAGCATTACCATTAAGAGATATTTCAAATAAATCTTTACATTTCTGTGGCATACCTGCACACTTAATGTTGTTATACGGTGTGTCAATAGATTTCAAATTTTCTTTAACTACGTGTTCAATATAAGTCTTTTGTCTTGTGAAAACAGCTACATCCCAACAACTCTCTAGTTTCCAACAACAAAAGTCTTTATCATGTACCTTAATTCCAATAATCTCCCCTGGTTCAAGGTCGCAATGTATGCTATCTGTATCTGCATATATGAAACCTCTCTTGTCTTTACCATGGTAATTCTTCTGTGCGGCTCTAATTGTAAAGTTTCTTGCGTAGCTTGTGATAGCTGAACCAACTGGTATATACCCCGGTTTCTTATTCGCTTCTGCAACAGGTAAAAATCCTATAGTTTTATCCTCTTTGACATAAGCAAGTTTAAAACTACTATCCATACTACTTGCCATTTTACCGTACAAATTGTTGAGGAACAACTTTGCTAACTCGCGCAACGCACCTTTGCTTTCCAATTTGATTTTCTTATACTTATCTATGTACTCGTCAAAGATGCCTATTTCACTATGAAACCAACAACCGTCTAAAATTTCAAAATCTACAAGTTCGTAGTGCTCTTTCAATAACTCGTAGTCAGTCATTGTCAAAACTAACTCAACTCTTGTGTCGTGAATATTACCATCTTTATCAGTGTAATGTGTGTAATACTCACCAGTTCGCTTATCATACACGTCAGATGTTTCAAGTGCTTCTGTGCCTTTGTACAATAGCGACGATTTTATCTGTATGAACGGTAACTTATCCGGTTTAATGTAGAATCTTGTCTTAACTCTAACAAAGTAATATTTATCGTCTGAAAGTGCAACATCTGGTATTATATTTCCTTTCCAAAAATGTGGTAGACCTACTGGGTATCGGTTACCACTCTCACTACTCATCATGCTAGGGTACAAGGAATTTACATCTGCTGTCGTACCTTTTGTAAAAATCTTGTTCTCTTTACCCTTGACGAGATAGCACCAGCCACCTCTATACGATTTACGTATGTATTCTCCTGCATTTGGGTATCTATGTGCTTTCTCGTCTATAGTCATAGCGTATACATCTGGAAACATTTCGTTGTAATCAAGTATGTTCTTTGTTGAGGACTTGCAAATTGACTTGTATTCTTCCAAACAACATGAACCTATTGTCAACTTGTTATGCCCTTGTTGAAACATTATTTCCAACGCTTCTTTGACTACAAGAACGTCATTAGCTATATACTTTCTTTCTTTATCTGTTATGTCACACCCTGCATACCTAAAACCAGTGTACTCCATATCAAGCTTCTTATGTTTAGTGCCGAAACTTTCACCGATACGTTTTACACTAAATGGCAGTAATTTAAGTGAATCTCTAATCTCTATGAAGTGATTATTGACCTTGATAATAATGCTGTACCACATACCTTTATCAGATATACTATACTTGAATGACTTATTTTCCATGTATTTCTCTGGAAGCCACTCAACATCATTATCATCTTCTCCTATCTTTTTGTATGCTTGCTTATATCCCTTATCTACCAACAAATAGGATAACCAAAATGCACCGTCAAATTTCAAGTTATGATAGTACGCTACTATGTTACATTTCTGTTCTAGAAAATAATCGAATTGTTCTTCAATGCTATGAAATATATTTACATCTTCTGTGAACAATTCAACGGACGCACTAGCCCAAACTTCTGTGTTAACCTGACCTTTATATACAGTTGTTTCAAAGTCGCACATAAAGTAACGAAACTTTTTAACTTTCATTCCGGTGACTCCCAATCCTCATTTGCTTCTTCTTCGTGTGCTAAGTCCATTAACTCCGGTACTGTAAGACCACCTGTTATAATGCTTGCTAACCTAGATGTCGCACTAGCTATTTTAGCTGCATCACTACCATATAATACCACCATTATCAAGTCTTGCACTTCATCACTATGCTTTTCTAATCGGTATCCTAGTTCAACCTCTCCTACTTTTGCAACTTCTCTCATTGTTAAGTTATAAAGTGTAACTCTGCTACGTTCTGATACTTCTCTATTGTTTACTTGACGTTTATTACCGTAGTAAGTCAATTCCGGGGTCGGCGTTGAAATTCTAGCTATAAATTCGTCAAACACGTTATGATACATCATGTAGCCGGAATCTTGCATAACCTTTTTTGATGGCGGTTCAAAACCTGGTGTATTAGTTGGTTCTTGTTTCGTAATACTAACTGGTTTAGCTAGACTCTTTAATTCTTTTGGTTTTATCTTTTTTAGCTCTAAAGTTAACTTAGTAAGCTCAGAACCTTTTACACCGGACTTTCTTAATTCTCTTTCCGTAGGAAAGACTATATCAACAACTAAACCAATTTTGCGTAATTTGCGTATATAAGATGTAACTCTGTTTCTCTGCCTAGTATACTGCGTTTTTTTCTTTTTTGCCATAACGCTCACCCTCTTTTAATTAAATAAGGGGGGCACTTTAGTATTACACTAAGAGTGTCTCCCCCCCTTGAATTTATTATCTATTGAACCCTACCTTATGTAAGACTGTCAACATCCAGTATGCAATTAATATAATCACGCCCTGCCTTTGTTTTACCGGAAGTTTTAATAACTGTAAATGGCTTACCTTTCATAATGTTTGAAATATCACTGATTGATCGCTTGAATGTTGCGGACTGACAACTGTAAACCTGCTTCTCTGGTGTGATGATTGACATTACCTCAACAGTCTCTACGGTGTTCTCTTTGACATCCTCGAATGTGAGAATACCGTCAACTGTAATATGTTCACCATCCTCTACATCTTTCATTGAAATGATTGCCGGTGCGATTGTCATAAGATACTGCTCTACTTCATTAAACTCTCTACTCTGCTCAATAATTCTAATCATAGTATTAGCCTCCATTTTTATTAATGTTTAGTTGTGTTTGTTTTATTCTGTGTCTGTTTTTTCAGTGTTAGCTGCGTTTCTAGCCGGAAACACTTTTGCATGCTGAATGAATTCCTGCTCTGTCATACCATACAAAGTCTCGATTTCTTCTTTGTCTACAATATGTACTGCTTTAACTGTCTCAGTTTCAAGCAACGGTCTAACTTTCTTTAACAGTACTTCATCATCTTTGTGTGTACGCGGAACTGTAACGGTCTCGTTAAACGGTTCCCCTTTCTGTACGTCCAAACACAATACCTTTACTTTTGTCGTTACGATTGTTCTTGTTACCATTGGTACTCTTGCCATAATTTCTGTCTCCTTTCTGATTATGAATGTTTATAGTTAGGTACATTATTGTACCAATGAACGGTATAGGACTCGAACCTATAATCTAGTGCTGACCAAACAAGTGTTTGTCACTTGTTACTAGGCAACTTACCAATTTGTTGCGCCGTTCAAGGGGTGAGGGGTGCATCATTCTAAGATACACCACTCTGGCAACGTAATTGTAATTCATCTCCATTACTCTTATATTGTAACATACTGTACTTGAAAAGTCAATACTTATTTTCAATTTTATTA
>ERZ1034687.1054-NODE-1054-length-15607-cov-166.982314_pt1 | contig 15607 bp, 22 predicted proteins | sample MGYA00520704_ERZ1034687 | MGnify/ENA primary metagenome ERZ1034687 (study PRJEB33766, sample SAMN09781762) | gut metagenome | biome: gut microbiome | host: Homo sapiens | place: Madagascar | study: EMG produced TPA metagenomics assembly of the PRJNA485056 data...
TATGAAAAGTTGAAAATACTTTTGAAAACTTTTAAAATTTTCCTTGACTTTCCGTGCCGGGTGTGGTACAATGGAGTCAGTTAAAGAAACATAACAGAAAGGGCAACTGATTTTAGTTGCCCTTTTTGTTAGTTATTTTGAATTACAATACTCATCAGTGTATTGTACTGTTCTTTTGTGATTCTACCAACAGCAAAAAATACATCAATTTTATTTTTTAAATTATCTGTAAGCCCTGTATTTTCTTTAAGTTTTAGTAATACTTTATATAGCATAATTAACCCTCCAACTCGGTTAATGCTACTGCATATTCACTATTTACATATGCTTCAGCACTTTGTAAGTCTATATCGTATATATATTCTCGAGTATCACCAATTTGTTGTTTAACATAATTCCACCCATTGGCAAGGCTAATTGGATAATTAAACATGGTGTAACCGTTCAATTGATCGCTGGTGGTGGAAACATTGGTAACTGGATAGTAACTGACAAAAGATTTGAGCGCGGCAATTTCTTCGGTGGTTAAGTCGGTTTCGGTTGGGGTAGCAAGCAACCAATCGGTCTTGTCGATTATACTTTGACTGCTATCAAGTTTGTTGCTGTCTACCACCCTTATCAGCTTACCTATTTCCGCGTCCACATAGTCTGCAATATACTGTTGTCCGTCAATGGTGATATTGCCGCCAGAGGATACAGGGATTGCATTAAGGGTGTATGGGAGTGTGAGTGCTTGCTCTGTATAGGGTTCGTAGGCGGTGCTTTCGTTCATTTGAAGCGATAGTCCAATTGTGCAATCTATGCTTTCGCCACTTGGTATGCTGATTCGTACCATTTTACATGTGTAATCGGCATTCGCAGGGCGAGACGATACTTCACCAAAATTTGTATTTAGTCCCCCAATAAAGTTTAGGCCAAAAAAAGTAATTCTGTTTTTATTTGACCCGATACCTTTAAGTATTTTGCAAAGAATCCTTGCGTTTTTTGGTACATAAAAATTTTGTCCCCAAAAGTCAAAAAGCGTGTCGCTTGTAGCCGTACCTTTAATAACAAGTTTTTCTTGAGTGGATGGCGTTACTGTTATTCCATTCGTTGTTTTCATATTAACGCTCAGTTCAGATAGTAGATTATTTCCCATGACTTTTAGTACGGGATTAACAACACTTTTGATTTCAACTGGATTTTCTGTCGTTGGTGTCCCATCTTGTGAGGATTTACCATATATCATCATGTCAATGATTTTGCCATTATCGGAATCTGCAAGATTTATTTTTCCCTGATTTGAAGCATAAAATTTTGTAATTTTGTATGTTATATCTTCCTTTAGTTTGCTAACATCTTTTCTAATTTGCGGGTAATCTTCGGGGATTTGCCCGGGTTCACCTTGTGGCCCTTGTGGCCCTTGTGGACCTTGTAGCCCTTGTGGCCCGGGTTCACCTTGTGGCCCGGGTTCACCTTTAGGGCCAGCCGGGCCAGCTGGGCCTTGCGGGCCAGTTTTACCAATATTCGGAATTTTAAAATCAAAATTTAACGTGTCAACGTCGCCGCTAACATTTACAACCGCTTCGCCCTCGTCGATTGTTTCAGTTGTCGTATTGATTTTAACAAATCCGAAAAGGTTTTTCAACCTACATCCAATAGCGTTTAAAATTTCCAAAATAGTTAGTTTATCGTGTTCCACATTTTCCGAACATCTGTTATTAACATAGTTTTCGCCCGGAAAATCAAACACGCTAAAAATATCAGGTTTAATATCATGGCATCTTAAATTTTCAAGATATTGTGCAATATTTTGGATAATCATTTATAACACCTCTTAATTATGAATTAGATTGCGAATTTTTGTAACTGTTGGCTTTAGTACACCGTTTTGGTTATCATAAATCCATAGTACAACATCACTAGTATATTGTGCAATTGCACTTGCACCCGGTATTCCAGCACTTTCCAAAACATTATACACAATTTGGAAAAGGTCAAGTAATGCGGTTAGTTCATCACGCCTAGCATCGCTTGCGGCTGTTTGCGACGTTTGTACATATACATTTTGTGTAGTATTAGTAATATATGTGTTAAGTTCTGTGTTACTAGAGCGACCCATAACGCCTTTAGAATCACTAATAACTACGTTTCCATTTGGCGCTGTAATATTTACCCCGGCACTTTGTGTTGCAAGAATAGTTACATAATCACCACTAACGTCAAAACGTTTGCTATAATTAGAATAATATCCATCACTTAAATTAACTATGAATTGAATACCTCTATAATTATATGTTCTAATTCCGTTGTATTGGAAAGTTGCTTGCGCATCATCAGCACCACCGCCGCCAGCACCATTATGGCAAATAACTGCGTGACCGTTGTAAATATCAAAACGGGTAGGCGAAAGCATGTATTGTAACTTTGCATTATCATCATAAACACTTAAGTGACCCTTTGAAAGAATAAGACTAGCTTTGTTTTGACCCTCTGTTTTAATTGTGATTTTATTGTAACATTCCATGCTATCAGCAAAATTATTATAGCCTGTAATTCTATATCGTGGGTCTTGACCACCAACATTAGACGCTGTGTCTCTGCCGTCATATTTATAAGCGGTATAATAATTTGTTTCGGAATCATATCCAAATTCATGTACAGCAATATTTTGACCGTTATATATACGGATACTTCCGTTAGTTTGAATAATTGTATTGATAATGTTGTTAGAGCGCCAATAAGCGGGTGTATCGAACCAAACGCCACCGCCCTCAAACAACCATGTGTTATTAGCTTGATATGTTCCTTTAAATGCCCATCTAGATTTGGTATCATTATTTCTAAATTCTGTATAGCTAATACTGCGGGAAAGTCCAGTTTCATCAATTGTATAATTTCTAAAATAAATATTGCTATTATAACCGTTACTAGCTTTATACAAATTTATAGTTGCGTTTGTTGACGTGGCTATACTTGCAATTACTTTGTCCTCTTGGTTTCTAATTTGCATATCACCATTTAGAATTAATAAACCACGTTTTTTAGTACTGCTTTGCCTAATACTAATCATGTTACCGTTACCAAAATCAAAGTTTAAAGTACCTGTCATAGTATCGCCAGCTTTTTTAACAAAGTTTTGGTTTACCCAATCTTTGGTAACATCGCCGCCACCTGTACCGCTAATTTCAGTTACTGCAAACCCGGTAATAATATCAATAGGATACCATGCGCCCGCGTTTCGATATTCTTGTAATGTAATAGCGTTGTCTGTTGCCTGTACTCTATAATCACGGTCAAATGAAAAATAATATGTGACTTCATTATTTAACGTATAAGTGTTTGCAAACCCCTCAAACACTCCACCATCTTCAAAAGTTACTGTAATTTCTTTAGCCATAATTTAGCACCATAAACCCATGTACAAATCTTCACAATCATTAAAAATATTATCTAAAATATTTCGCTGTGCTTCATAGTACATTCTCAACATTTCGGATTGATTGCCGCGCACATTGTTTGCGGTTCGTTTCTCGGTTTCGTTGCCCTCGCTGGTTTCGGCCCTGGTGGTGTTACTACTTCCCGAATTTGTGCCCGTGGTTTCGTCGGTACTGGTAACACTGCTGTTGCTTTCTGTATGCCCTTTACCAGCACTTGACATATAAGAATTATCATTAAAATTAGCTAAACTGCCTTGCGGTAAATCGCTTTGTTGGTTGTTATCGTCTGCGCTACTTGTGGTTGTATTCGTGCTGTTTCCCTTGGTGGTACTGCTTCCGCTGGTTGCTGTTGTGTCCGTTCCGTTGGTTTTCCCGGTTCTATCGCGTGTAATAGTTTCATCAATAATTTCATTATAAAATGGGTTGTACTCTTTTTCGTTTGCCATCAACAATTTATTATAGTACGGCATAATCGTATTCAATTTATCTTCCAGACGCAACATGAAATAATCAATTGTTTCCAATCCAATTTCACGCATATAGAAATGCCGCAAAAAATTTTGTTCAAATTCTGCCCGCTTTTCTTCATTGTAAAATGGAAAATTAAAATTGAAAAATAACGGCGCGGCTTCGGTAATTACTGTACTAATCGGGGTTGTTTTCCCCGTCAACATCTCGCATATTGTTCTTGTCGTCGTCGTAAAGTTCGCCATCAGTTAAACCCCCGTTCTCCATAATTTGGGAAAGTTGTAAATCACTACGGAATTTTACATCAATATTAGTGTCATAGATTTTATTAAATTCTTTGCAAAACTGCTTACGGCTTGCAAGCGGGCTTTGTCTCATGCTTTCAGTTTCGCCCATGTTTGCGGTTAGTTCTTCGGTTACTTGGCGCTCTGCCTTTTCGCTGGTATTTGCTTCAATGCCTAAATATGTTAGCGCTTCTTGGTATACTTGCCGTTTCAATGTCTGCATTTTATCCGCAACAAACGGCGGTTTTAAATCCATAACGTTGATAGGCTTTTCACCGTTCAGCCCGTAAAACTTAGTTGTAATGATTGCGGGTTCAAAACTGTCTACCTGTTTAAACATATTTGCCACAGTCAACCGCTGGTTTTCACCACAACTAATAATATAAGGTGTTTTCTGTACATTGATATTAACGTCAATTGTACGGTCAATTTTCGTTAGTTTCCGGGCAAAATACAGAACGGCGGGCAAATCCGGGCATCTGCTGTAATTGGCATATAATAAAGCCGCGTCCGCGTTTGTCTGTTCCTGCCCTAATGTAATGGTATACGGGGTTAAATTCTGGGCCATGTAACCGTTATAACCATATGCGTTTACTTTGGCGGGATAGCCGAAAATATCCAAAACACTGTTATTAGTGCAAGGCATAATTAAAAAGCTGTTTAGTGCCGTATCTTTATAACCTACCATAAACCCGTTAAAGAAAAGCACCTGTTCAATAAATTTTTCGTTGCAAGTCTCTGGCAAATTTAGCCACTCGAAACGACTAATTGCAATATTGTACAAGCGGTTAAACCATGTACTATAAGTAACGCCCGTAAAGTATTTTGCGTTTTCAATCCACGGTGGTTTTTGCATTTTTAACACCTCTTTTAAAGACTGTTGTTTAAACTATAATTCCCAACGTCGTTTGTATGCCAGAATGTAACGCCATTATTTAGCATTGCTTTTAATGCCGTTTCTGCATATTCGGGGATATTGCCACTAACCTGTGCGCCAATTGTTTTTACATAATTCCACGACGGCCGCCCGGTAATATTTGGGGATTTGATTCTACAAACTTTATACCCAAACGCGGTAAAATATTCGTCAATGATTCTTGCATATTCTGGTAAAATCTGTTTAGAGACAATTCTAATAATTAACTGTGTATCGTATGCAAGCTGTGATACGCTTTGTGTACCTGCTACTGTTTGCGAATTAAGCGAACGGGTGCGCAAGTCTGCAATGCTGTCCGCAATTGCAAATCCTGCATTGATAGCCGCGCCAACTTGCGCTTGATGATATTTCGCGGGTGTAGGTGCATTTTGTCCAGCCGTTGCAATATTTACTACCTGCCCAATCATACCAATTGCAAGCTGTGGCCCATACTGTACAAGATAATTCTGAAAAGCATTTGCACCAAAACTTGCAGTCGGGTAAGCGCCTGTTGGTACGGAATTTTCAAGTGCAAAAGCGTTTGTAGCACTACTTTCTTTCTGATAGCCAACGGGAAATACATAACTACTACCACCTGCATACTTTGGCTTCTTAAGTGCAAAAGTGGCTACGCCATCTGCAAACCATTCATAACGATAAGGCGTTTCGCTACCAGCCAAAACAAGCGTACTATAATTATAGGGGTAACATAATAGCTTATTATTTTTGGGCGTATATTCGCCAAACGCCGTCGGCCTTGCAATGGTATAATTTGCACTACTGCTTGCGCTATTCGCGTCAGTAAGGGCAAACATGCTAATTAAACTTTCAAGCATACCCTTTTGCGTATATAGCTTTACAATCTGTTGCGCCTGTTCTCGGCCAGTCAAATTTAATTTATAATAGCCGCTAACTTCATTACCAGCCGCACCCGGTTCTGTCCAGCTTGTAACCTCTGCCAATCTGTCAAATACCTGCGTTGCGTACATGTACCATTTATGAGGGATATAATTGTTACTGCTTGCCACGTTTACGGGGTCACCCATCACGACATTTTCGGGCACCGTGTTAGCTCCGATTGTATCGTCGTTTACATGTTCCCGCTCAACATAAGACGGGTTAACAGTAGTATCATAAAACCACGTCTGGAAAATATCATAATCAAAACTAATCAAGCATGTATTATCCGCTAAATACGTTACGTCGGTAATAAAGGCATAAAACCACTTATTGGAATAACCTGTATTTTTCCATGCGATATAGTTACAATCGCGATATTGGTCAGCCATGCCATCAACGCGAATTTGCTTTGCTGTACTAATATAACTGTACTGTGTTTTAGTGTATGCCGCTTTACTCAAAATAAACGTATTGGCCGCGCTTGCATTTTCAAATAAACGTACGTGTGTATAATCACTATTCCACGGAATACCACGACAAATATATAGACTTGTGTTTGGCGTCATTAGTACACCCCCTGATAATTAAATATTTTTCTTCGCAAGTCGCCTAGTTCACTGTATGAGTGCATACCAATAAATAATTTAAGCATATATTCTGTAATTTCCATGTGTAACGCCTTTCTATATAGAGAATTGCGGGAATTGCACCCGCATATAACTTTTATTCTCATAAAAGCCCGGTTGCCCGGGCCAGATATTAAGATACGGTAATATCAGCCGTGCCCGATTTGGTCGAATCAAATACGCTCGTTGCCGTAACGGTGTATTTACCGCTTGCGTTTGCACCAAACGCAATAAACCCGCTATTTTCATCAATCGTTACATTGGTAGTAGGTGCAATAGAGAATTTCACACCCTTGTTTGCAAAATCCGTGCCGCTAACAGTTGCGACCGCAACAAGCCTATCCTGCGGCTTTGCCGTGCTTGCTACATTAACGGTAACAGCGGTAATGCTCGGGGTCATGGTCGTAAAGCCCACAATCGGCGCGAACGGCGACGCGGAATAAATTCTCCAAACATGGTTAAATTCGTTCCAGTACAAAAGCGCCGCGTTGTACTGTTCGGTAAACTGGTTCAGCACATCGTACACCTGGAACCAGTCACGACTCATAACCACAATACCAACGGAATTAAGAGCGGTCAAGTCTCCATTGTTCGGCTTCGTATACGTCGGGTCTTTTGCAAGCAATTCGTCCAGGCGGGCCAGTTCGCCGTCATTAAAGCTGAACGAATCAACAAGCACGCGCTGGCCCATAAACTGCACCTTGTCCATGTTAAAGGCACTTGCCAAAACATCAACGTCAATACTTGCTTCATAGTCAGCGGTCATTACAACGAAAATATCAGACGGCGACGGAATAAACGTATTCACACCAGCGATATTGTAATCTTTGCTCATAAACTGCAATTTACCAGTGATTGCCTTGACCTTTTTAACAGCCGCCTTGCCGCTTGCTTCATCGTCCACCGCGTCAATAGTGGTCATTTTCACATTACCGGGAATAAGGCTCTGTGCAATAACATACTTCATCATAATATATTCATCGTATGCCGCACCAGAATATAAGCTATTAACAATACGTGCAATAAGGTCAGTTACGCCGTCCAGCGAAAGAAACGCCTGACGCAAATTCTGTTCGCTAACGGTTGCTTTGTAGTAGGTCTGCATATTCAGTGCATGAAACGCCGATTTGATATCGGGGTTCGCACGTTTAAAAGCCTGCTCGGTTTCGTTCGTGCTGTTCCAGTCATAAGCATTTGCCTTTGCAATGTCAACGAAAATTTCTTCAATGGTTTCGCCGTATTCCAAAAGGCCCTTTTTCGCAAACGCCAACGGGTTAGAATACAGCTTACTAGTAACAACCACGCGCGCAATACGGTTGACAAGCGCGGATACAAATTCATTCATGCGAGGCTGAAAAGCCAGAATCTGTTCACCCACGGCGCGAATACTTTCAGTTGTGGCCTGTGCCTGTGGTACGGCCTGGTAATATTCGACACTTGCATTATCTCGGATTGCGTTCAGAATACCAACGCTATTTGCGTCAAGCTGGGATACAGTGGGTTTAATAGGCATAATAAAGCACTCCTTTTATTTAAATAAAGAATCAAAAGTTACACGCTCGGGCGGGTTCGTTTCGTTTGGTTTGGGCGGTTCGTTTCCACTGGGTACAGCGCCTAAAAATCGCTCAACGTATTGTTTGCGCAATGCGTTTTCATTTGCCACGGCGGCAACTCGTGCCGCTTCTCGGTTGTTACTTTCTGTAATGATAGCGTCATTTTCATCAAGCAACCGCGCGGCAAGCTGTCCTTGCGTTTCTGCGTCCGCTCCTGCGTATTCGGTCAAAACCGCTTGCATTTCTTCACGTGTCATTTTTCTTTCACCTCGCTTTTAATATGTAGTTCATTTGCAAGTGCAACAAAATTTTCTTTATCTCCTGCGCTAATATTATCAACAGCAAAACTATAAAGTTTTGTTGCGCTTGCCTGTTTCTTGTAACCGTTCAGCCCTGCCCTTTTGATGATATCGGAATAGTCACGTCGCATGAAATTTTGGTCACATGCCGTACTATATACGCCGTCAACGTGAACGGGTGCAAGATAGTTAGTACTGCCGCCGTACTGCCAAATCCCCCAATCGGTTACATATTGCGGGCCGTTTTTATTGTAACGTGCAACCCATTTGTCATAGGCTTTTAGCATGTTTACATCAAGCCTAGACTTAAAGCCGCTAATGTCGCTTGCGTAAATCATTGCATAATATCCTGCGTGTTCAAGATACTTGCAAAAGTCAATTGCATTTTGGCTGGTTGCGGTTCTGTAACCCTCCGGGCTTAGTTCAATATCACACGCAATTGGCAAATCAAATTTTTTACCTTTAATTAGACCCATAAAATAGGCCGCTTCTTTTGCACCTCGCCCTGCTTGGTGGAACAAACCAGAATTATAAAAATATGCGCCAACATGCAAGCCAGCGGCAACCGCATCCGCGTAAAACTTTTCAAAGCATTCATCCGGGTACAAGTAACCATTTTTATTGCCAAACCCCGCGCGAATCATCACGCCAGTAAATCCTGCTTTCTTGACTTTTGCAAAATCAATTGACTGTTGCCACTTGCTAACGTCAATTAGTTTTTCCATATTTATCATCCTTTACTTGCTTTACCTTTTCAAATACGTCAGACAATGGGCCGATTAAATCGGGGTTAATTTCTCCGATATTCTCGATAATGCTTGATAGTTCCATAACAATAATATATAATGTAATGAAACTAATAAAAGGAAAGTCAATCGCAATACCAATCATAGGCAAGCCCAATTCTAAATAGAACATAACGGCCACGGCGGCAATCTCTGCAATTTTATGATACAACCCCTGCCGCATAACCTCACTTTTATATTCATGCTTATAGCATGCTTTAATAAGACCCGTCAAATAATCGGCAACAATTGCAGTCATGATTAACGTCAACTGCATTACTTTAATATTCATTTTATATCACCTCTTTTCTTTACTATACATTATATAAATATATTTGTCAATATATTTAGCCGTGAATTTTAAAAGTTGTATCAACCAAAACTGTACCACCCGGAACAACTTTTGTTGTTAATTTTCCGTCAAACGTTGCGCCGTATTTAAAAGAATCAATTGTAACTTGCTGTTTTACGCTTTTTGTCATACCTGCACCCGTAACTGTCCAATCATTTAATATAAATGTATCGCCGCGGCCTGTTATCATATTTTCCATATATAACTTTGGTCGTAGATATTTTGCTTGCGTGAATGTGTTCTCATGCTTAAAAGCGCCTAGTCTATAATCGTCAACATCAAGCCCGGGTACGTCATAATCACCCAACACATGCAAGCTATCTGTGTCAGCATACATGAAACGTTCATAGCATGATTGCGCGGCTCTGATAGTAACGTCACGTGCATAGGCGGTACAGAAACAACCAACGGGAATGTAAACGGGTTCACGGTTTTCAATCTCGCCCGGTAAATATGCAAGCCTGTTGTCTTTTAACGTGGGCCAACGGCTTGCACAAATCGGGTTAGTTGCCATCTTGCCATAAAAGCTATTTAGCATTAGTTTTGCTAGTTGATACCGTGCATAATTCTTTTCTTGTTTTGCTTGCTGTTTCTGTTTATAAAAGTAGTCAATATATGTGTCAAATAGTTTTTCACCTGCTTTATACATGTAACCATCAATAGGGCGATAATTATAAACGTCGTACTGGTCAAAAAATAAAGCCAAATCTACGCTAGTTAATGTTAGAGGAACACTATCATTAAGACTTTCTGTTACATATTCAGTAGGAATATAACCCGCTGTATTTTTCATTTGTATCGTGGGTAGGTGGTCTGGTTTTAGTTTGAAATCACAATAAAACCGCTGAAAATATAAAGGGTATTTATCATTCTTTTGATATTCGCCAGTAAAATAAATTGGTTCGCCATATGGGTACACGTGCGGCGAATGTAACGCGAACGGGTACAAGCTATTTACATCATACACACGGCCAGCGCCCACCAGCTTATTTTTATATTGTGGTGCAACATAGGTAAAGCCGCCCCTATAGGCTTTACGCAAATAAGCGTCGTTTTCGGGAACGGGGAAAGTTTTCCTAAATCCTTTTTTACCGCCCATGCACTTATCAACATAAAAATTAAAAGCGTTACTTCCTGCTGTTATTTTCTTATACCCATCGTCAAACGTGGATTTTAACGCAATTGCAACAATTAAAGCGTCGTTTGTAATATAGTCTTTTTCTTCTTTTGTCAATTCGTGTCCGGGTTCGCGGAATGCTTTATAATCAATGTGCAATTTTTGTATTGGTAGTTTCCAGCCCTTTGCAATGGCATCCACGCTATATGGTAATATTTTTAAACTGTCGATTATTTCGCATTTTGACTTAGGGCCAAAACATAAACACATTGTATAATAAAAGCCCTTGTCACTTATTAGTGTATTAAATTCGCATATGTTTAGTTTTTGTTTGTCTTTGTTCAACGTCCATCCGTTTTTTAATAAATAGTCTAGTATAAAAGTACCGTCAAACTTTAAGTTGTGAAAATAGCATTTTCTGTTGCGTCCCCATAGAAAATCTATAAAAGTAGCTATGCTATTGCCGTATTCACGCTTTGTATTGTCATATATGTTTATTGCAACCCATGCCCAAACGCGGCAATCTTCCGGGTCTGTTGTCGTTTCAAAATCGCACGACCATATATTACTTGCACGCATGGTTTAAATCTCATCGGGTAAATTATCATCATATATAATCATTTGTAACGCATTTGCAATTGCATTGACTTTTGCTTGTGCGCTAATACCGGGGTCATATAGATAGTCAAGGTCAAATATTGATGGGTAATCATCAATAAGTTTTGCCCAAACTTCATTGCTTAACTTTGCCAACGCATCATAAACCAACGGGCCGTTTGAAACATTAAAGCAACCTACCTTTACAAATGCCGCTAAATAATGATCAAGACGCAAAATAGGTGCTTCTACTTGACCATACTTTTTATAGTAACGCTGTTCACGTTCATAACGGCTTTGTACTTTTCCCAAAATTTCACGACTGGGAATATTGCTGATTTTTGTTGGCTTTGCTTTTAATTCTTCAATACCGGGAATAATTTTATTTATCAATTCTTGGTTGCTTGCTGTTGTTTTCTGTGCTTCTAATTCTGCAATAGCTTTTTTATAACGTTGCCTTGCGGCCCGGTCTAATCTGCTAATTGTGCGACGTTCGCCTTTTGTTGTAACAAATCTAAACCCCTTAACCTTTGCGCTTTCAAAATCCGCAATTTTCTTGTAATCGTTCAAACGTTTAATTTGCTGTCTTAATTGGGCTGTATTTTCGCTTTGTGCTTTTAATTCTTGTACTGTAACTTTTGGTGCAACGGTTTTCCCACCAGATTTTATATAACGCGTTCGCATCTGGTTGTAACGGTTTACGGCAATTGACAATGCTTTTTCTGATTGCTTGCTAAATTTACGGGCCATAATTTCACCACCCAATAAAATTAAAAGGCAGTAAACTTGCACCCATTCAATACAAGTTTACCGCCTTTCTATCTATATTACATTATGCAATAGTAATGGTCAACACCTGATTTTTACCACTGGTAACAAGACCGGGTACAATGGTAATAGGCTTCGTCCACGTATCGGGCAAACCGTACATACTAACAATACGCTTAATGCTGTTGTATGCACCCATGGAACAACACCCGTAACTCTTACCATCCTTATCAAAAATAATCATACGCGGGGACAACTGCGTCTTGCCCTCAATTCTCTTGCCGTCCTCGTCCTGCGCTTCAAATTCAACAGGTTCAATGTAAAGGCCTACCATTTCAATGGACATATTAATACACTCACGCAAAGATGCATCCGCGCGGTTCGTTGCGTTGAAAATCTTCTTCTTTTCCTCGTCGGTATTCATGGGGAGACTACAATAGCAACCGCCAAAAATGCTAGACTCCATCATGGTTGCAGGCGTTTCTTTGGGAACAAGATTCTGATTAAACATAGTTGTTTCTTCCTTTCTTTACTGTTCAATTTCGGTAATGTTTGCGTACTGGTTTAGAATTGCATCGGGAATCTCTACATCACACTTAGGATAGCTTACAGACTGAATAACGCCAGTGCATTGCACTTTGCTTTTCGGTACTCGGCCCGCAAAATATACGACGTTTTCATTATAAACGCCGTCACCCTGCGCTTCCAAAAATTCCACTTTAGTGCAAACTTTCTTGAATTTCATTGCGCTGTTCTCCTTTCGTTTGTATTTAAGGTTTTCTCAACCTCTGTATATATTATAATATAAATAAGGTAGAAAGTCAATAAGAATTTCAAAATTATTTACTAAAAATTGCAAATTCTAGCAACGTCATAAAACATATCTTTTATTGCTAAACTTTCATAAAATAGGCAACCTGTGTTATATGCAAACTTTGTCAATTCGCCATGATAGCCACGGCAAAACATTTTACCACTTAATAAATTAGGTTTCATGTTCTCAGTTGTAAATGTGTAACTGCATGGGCAATTAGGGTTATATTTGGTACTTACAAATAAACCGCCACTTTTAAAGTTTACCCAAACGCCGTACGTCTTACCGTCATAAACAAAAGTATAAATTAAATCGCCTTTTGGAAAGTCTTTAATAACAAAATCAAAATTATCAAGCAAAAAATCATTTTCAAAAGCGTGCTTTGCGTATGCACTATTAGCCATAATCTGCCCAAACTCTGTAGACTTTGCTTGCGCGGTAAATTCTGCATCGTTAATGTGCAATGCGTAAATGTTTTTATTTTTATACTCGCCTTTACTGTTTAGTTGAATATGGAAAAAATTAAAGTAGGGATTGCTACTTGCAAAAGAGTTACCTATAAATATAACGGGTACGCGTTTTCGATTCGGGTCAGATGGACGGGCCAACGTATCATAAAGCCGGGCAAATTCTTCAGGTTCATTTTTCAAATAGCGCTTGCCCTTGCGCGGGTCCAGAAAAATCTCTTCAAATATCATATATCGCAAATTTGGCAAGTTTACGCCCTGTATGCCCGCATCTGTTGACAAACTGAAAAAATGACAAATAGGTTTAAAGCCTTCGTCTGTTTCAATTCCTGCCATATTAGAACGATATTTTATATCCAGATTATAATTAAACTTTGTGTTAATATCATCAAAATATTTTTTATAAGCTTTTTGCGTTTCGGTTTTGGTACGACGAATAACGCAAAATTCCGCTGTATTATCTTTTAAAAACAGATTCAATCCGTAATTTCGACAACCTGTTGTTTTGCCGTCGCCCTTTGGACCTGTTACAAAATTAAATAAACGTTGCTTATTTAATATGTCTGTTGGGTCAAACCATGCCATAAAAATCACCTATTTTCTAAATATAATTTAGTTGACTGTTCTGTAATTTGTACATGTCTACAAACAAAATAACAGGGCATTTCTTGGCATGTTTTGTCCCATTTATCTAATTGACAATCGTAATTTTCTAACCATTTTTTACAAGCATTATAGACATTTTCTGTCAATTCTTTGTTTTTATTCATTTTTACACCTCATAAAACAAAAAGTAGAGGAAACACGCAACAACCAAACGGGAATAACTAACTCATGCGGTGCGGCTCTAATTAAAGAGTAGTTCCCGCCACCAGCGCAGTTTGTTTGCTGTCGTGCCCTCTACATTTTTATTATACCTCTTTATTTGCTATTGTCAATAAATGTTTGGCCGTTTTCTTCAACTTTAATATAGATACTATAACTAATAATATAATAGCGCAAATCAATTGCGGAAATATAGCGGTATACTTCACATTTAGCGCTAAATACTTTAGTTTCGTCGTGCTCATTTGGGAAAGTTCCGCGCTCTCTGTATTTAATAATTAAAATATACATTATTTCATCCTTTGCACATATTGCCCATAGCTTAGGCCCATGGCCTTGGCTTTTCGGTTGATTTCTTCTATACTTGTTTCTGTTGGCGGTTTCTTTGACGGGTGCTGTATAAAGTCTTTGCAATCTTCACAATATAACTGGTTGCTTTTCTTTGGTTCAAAAGGTAGACCGCACAATCTGCAATGCTTAACCATGAGTAAACCCCCAACATGCAATATAAAAGCCAACAAAAATTGTAACAATGTAAAATGCAAAAACGTTCCACTTTACAAAATCTAAAACACCATCGCTTACAATAAGGCATACAATCTCATAAATAATTAAGGCAATAATCAATAATAGCAATGCAAAGCACTATCCTTTATACACATAAACGTTACTGTTTTTCTACCGTAATAATTAATATTTTTCTGTTCCATTAGTTTCGGTATATTGTCTCTTGTCGATACTGCATACAGCTTATTAAATCGGCTTAATAAATGCCAAACATTGTAAATACTCATTCTCTCAAATCCCCATTACTTTTATACATTTCACCGCTAATAAGTGCTACTTGCAACAAACTTTTACACAATTTAATATGCGGGCACCCTTTACACTTATCATAAATAGGGCCTGTTTCGTCATGCGGACATTTTGCAAAATGCCAATCGTCAATTAACATTTGAATTTCTTGTACTAATTCTGGCATTTCTATTCTTTGGCGCTTTTTCATCGTCCTACCACCTTTGCAAGTTCATCAATCTTTGCACAAAGTTCGTTATATTTACATACTTTACAAAGTCCATTATCAGAGCATTTAGACGTGCGCCATGTATCAATTAAAAATTTAACCAATGCTATTATACTTTGCATTGTCGGTAAATCTTTGTTATTCATTTTATTTCACCTCTTTAATCCAAACTATCACCCAGCAATCAAGTAAATAATTTTGAATAATTCCAATGATTTGCTGTTCATTACATTCAACTCTTGAATAATCATTTTTGCGCTGAAAAGTTAGTACATATTTCATTTTGTTAAATCCTTTCTGTTTTGCGTTTGTTTCTTTTAATGTATTCATTGTACCACAACGCGCGGTACATGTCAAGTGGTTTTTTGCAAATAAAGTTGAAGAAATTTTATG
>ERZ1034687.1062-NODE-1062-length-15539-cov-5.921790_pt1 | contig 15539 bp, 16 predicted proteins | sample MGYA00520704_ERZ1034687 | MGnify/ENA primary metagenome ERZ1034687 (study PRJEB33766, sample SAMN09781762) | gut metagenome | biome: gut microbiome | host: Homo sapiens | place: Madagascar | study: EMG produced TPA metagenomics assembly of the PRJNA485056 data...
CCTCATATTATAATAAAGGAGAGGGCCGGATGTGGTCTCTGCATCCAAGTTAATAATTTGCCGGAGCCGACCATGCTCTGGCCCTCGTCATCCGACGAGAGTGTGCCCTCTTTTCCATTCAGGGCGATCTTTTTTGAATTCTGAGTTTTGAATTGTTGCGCCATGACGCAATTCTGAATTTTGAATTTTGAGTTTTGAGTTTTGAATTGTTGCGCCATGGCGCAATTTTGAATTATTGAATTATGAATTAAGATTTATGATTTGTCAATTCAAAAATCGTTAACTCAACATCGGCAAAGCCGATAATTCAAAATTCAAAACTCAAAACTCAAAATTCTATTCCGGGTTATACCCAAAGTTGTCGAGTTCTCGTTTCGAGCTACGCCAGTCCTTATCCACCTTAACATACGTCTCGAGGTAGATATGCTTGCCGAAGAATTTCTCCAGCGTCTTGCGTGCCTCTGTCGACATCTTCTTCAGCGCCACGCCACGGTGGCCGATGATGATGCCCTTCTGCGAATCGCGCTCCACATAAATCACGGCGTGAATGTTGATTTTGTCATTCTCTTCCTTGAACATGTCAACGCGCACCTCCACCGAGTAAGGAATCTCCTTGTCATAGTAGAGCAGAATCTTCTCGCGTATAATCTCCGACACGAAGAAGCGAGCGGGCTTGTCGGTGAGCTGATCCTTGTCAAAGTAAGGGGGCGACGGTGGCAGCAGCTCCTGAATGCGCTTCATCAGGATGTCGGTGCCAAACTTGTTCTGTGCCGATATGGGCAGAATCTCGGCGTTGGGAAGCAGCGCGTGCCATTTCTCCACGATGTCGCCGAGCTGTTTCTGCTCGCTCATGTCGATCTTGTTGATGAGCAGCAGCACGGGGATGGTCATCTTCTTCACCTTGTCAAGGAAGTCCATGTTCTTCTCTGGGTTCTCCACCACGTCGGTGACGTAGAGCAGCACGTCGGCATCTTGCAGCGCCGACTCAGAGAAGGCGAGCATCGACTCCTGAAGCTTATAGTTGGGCTTAAGCACGCCCGGGGTGTCAGAAAAAACAATCTGCGCATCGTCGGTGTTGACGATGCCCATGATGCGGTGGCGCGTGGTCTGCGCCTTGAATGTGGCGATGCTTATGCGCTCGCCTATGAGCTGGTTCATCAGCGTAGACTTTCCCACGTTGGGGTTGCCCACAATGTTTACAAATCCTGCCTTATGCATTTAAAGAATTTTTCTTTTATTTATCGTTATAATGTCCTTCCACCTCAACAACAGAAACCAATATTTCATCATCAAAACTTAGAAAATTCTATTGAATATGTCATAAGGAATCCATCCACTTAATAGCGTCATCAGCATTTTGAAAAATCTGGGTTTCTCCATTCTGATGTTCATGACGTGCCTTTTCAATTTTTTTTTGCAATTCGGGCGTAATAATCAGTTCATTTTCCTTGTCTGAAACGCCCAATATATCCATAAGCAGGCATTCTACATAATTGTTAAGGCTTCGGTTGCTGGCCTTTGCCTTTGCCTTCAACTCATCAAGCAAAGAAGCCTGGAATCGGAAGGATGCCGGAACTCGTAAAGTTGATGATTTCATATTATTTTGTATTTGATTGTATTTATTTCAAATGCAAAGTTACTGAAAATCTTGGACATAAAAGCAAAGCTTGCTTTGTTTTTTGTCATGATGCATCGTAACTTATTAAAAGTTACTGAAAATCCTGCACATAAAAGAGATTTGGATATATAAAATAAAGAGGGTGGATGAAAAAACGCGAATAGCGTCTTTTCACCCACCTTTCTTAATTATAGGGTTAGCACATGAGGGTGGTGTTCACATCACCTGCTCAGGTCTTCACGTCACCACCTTCAGCGCAGGTTCCTACTTATACAGCACCTTGTCGCCCTTGTTCGTGATGTAAACCTGTCCGCGGACGGGCTTGTCGATCTTCTTGCCGTCAACAGTGAAATGCTGAATGTCGGCATCGCCGTCGAGCACGACATGACCGATGCCCGTAGGCTCAACCACGTCAATCGTGACATTAGCAACAAGCCCGGTGCCATCGTTGGTTTTCGCCACGATGGAAGCCTTGCCCTGAGAGATGCCCTTAACAACACCAGAAGCATCTACCGTTGCCACCTGTTCGTCAAGCGATGTCCACTTAACATCCTTCATGCTCACGTTACGGGGCATGATTATAGCCTCAAGCTGAATGCTCTCGCCCACCTTAACAGTCGACTTAGGCTTGAAGATGCCTATCGACTTGGCAAGCACGCTATAGTCGCAAGAGACAGTTATCTCTGCGCTCAGGTTAGAGCCATCGAGCGTGGTGGCACGCACCACAACGTCGCCCTTACCACCCGTGGCTGTGAGCAGACCGTTTGAAGCCACCGAGGCATAGTCGCCACCGCTGACAATGGTCCAGCCCACCTTGTTATAGGTGGCGTAGACGGGAAGGATGACAGCAGAGAGGTGAAGCTCCGACTGTGAGTTGTTGAGCACAGCGTTCTTCTCTGCGGCAATAATGGTTATGTCGTTGGCGGCGATTGTAGGCATGGCCTCAACCGATGAGATGACGTTCGACTGCACCTTGTCATCGAGCTGCTGCACACACATCACACCGCGTGCCAGAGCACGCACCTCGTTGAAGCGCACGGCATAATAGCACACGCCCTCGGGAGCATCGGCATCGGTGTAGTTGAGCTGCGATGCGGGCACGGTGGCTATGGTCTGCAACTTGTTGGCTGAGGTGCCACGCATGATGACGTAGCTCTCCACGTCAAGACCCTCATAGGTGTTCCACATGAGGTTGATGCTGCGACCGTCGGCCGTCTGGTTGATGTCAACATGCAACGGGTTGTGAGCCTCTGACCAGCCACTTGTCTGCACACCGTTGTTGGCAAGCAGGCGTATGCGGTAACGCTGCGGCTGAATGCGGTTGTCGCTGGTGAGGTCGCACCATGTGGCATTTGCCACAGGCACCACATCAAGCACCTCAAACTGTCCGAGGCGGTTGGTCTCACGGGCAATCTCCACCTTGTCCACCATGTCGGGCACGTTTGTGCTCCAGTTCACGCGATAGTAGCGGCCATCGCCCTCCACGCTCACGATCTTTGCCTCAGGCATGACCTGATCGACGACCGTTGTCGATGAAGTGTCCCACAAGGTTCCCGCTTCGGGCACCTTCACGCTGGTGTTTACACGCACCTGTCCTGCTTCAGTGAACACAAACGTTGCCGTGCTGTCGCCGGGTGTGTATGTCACACTGAAGTTGTCGCCGCGGTCGCTGTTGGCTGTAGAGAACCTACCGTTCTCAAAACCTTTGCTCACAAATGCCTCAGGCACCTTAACCGTAACCTCACTGTTGAGCATCACCTTTTCGGGGAAGAACACATGCAGCGACGGCATCTTGGCAACGCTGAAGAAGGCCTTCACAATGTTGCCGTCAACGTTCATGGTGACGGTCTTCATGCCCGGTGTCATCCATCTCACGTCAAACGTGCCCTTGTCGGCATCTTCGTTCACCACGGTGCCGTCCTCGCCAGGATCGCATGTTATCTTCTGCTTGTGCTGTCCTGAGTAAGACAGTGTTGCCATAATACCACGATACAGGGTTGTCATGTTGGCGGAAATGAAGCCCTCCTTGCGGAACACTATCTCCACGGGCGCACTCATGGCAGAGTGCTCACCCATAAGGTCGATGGCCTGCACCTGCACCTCATAGGTTGTGCCCTCGGTAAGGGCGCTGGCAGGAACGGTGAGCTGTGTTGCCTTGCGATAGTAGACGCCCAACAGGATGGCTTCCTCATCGCTCAGACCGTTCATCGGCGAGAGAACGAAAGCGCCAGCACCCGTCTTGCCCTTCACCTTAAGACTCACGTTGTAACGCATCTGCGCCCATGGCGTGCGGTCGTCAGTGGCATCGTCCCACTTCAGCAGCAGACCGTTGGCTGTGTTCTGTGCCGACACGTTGGCAGGCACCGACGGAGCCTCGTTGGCAATGCTCGACGCAAGACCGTTAGGATAAGCGCCTGGGGTGAGGGGTTGCCAATGGAACTCGTCGTAATAATCTGAGCCGAGGTCATGTCCGTCTTTATCCAAGCCAAAAGGCGACTGCATCTTGGTGTACTTGAAATCCTTGTCCATGAGCCACACATTGCCGGTGGAGAGGATGTCCAGATATCCGTTATTGTCGACATCAAGCAACATGTCGTAGCTGTAAGCAGGGCCAACAGGAATGGCCACTGTCTCTGTGCATGGCCACTCAGACATTGGCTTACCCTTCACAATGACCATGTAACCGTTATCGAAGAAATAGCCGTCGGCATAGCCGTCGTTGTTGAAATCGGCGAAGCCACGCATCGAATACTCATGACTGTTCTGATAATAAAGTTTCCCGTCGGTGTCGAAATCCATGTTGCCGCCAGGAACCTTGAGGCGCACTTTGGTCTGATCATTAAGTGCCGCATAGTCGCGTTCCTTATACCAGACATCCATGTTGCCATCGCGGTTGAAATCATAGCACTGAGCCAACTCATAGTCTCTGATGTGGCTATCAGAACTCTTCAGTATTGAATAGTTAAAATCACCTTTCTGGTCCACATAGAACAAATTTCGATTTTCAGACCCAAAGGCAAATTTTCCATCGTTGTTCCAATCCATCATGTATGACGCACGTCCGCCAAACCCATTGATCGTGACCTCTTCGCCATCAAACGACATGTCACCCTCGCCACCGTTATACAACACCTTTCCAGACGTCAAAATGTCGGGATAGCCATCGTTGTTAAAGTCGGCAAACATACGGATATCTCTCAAATCGGTGTTCCATGTTTTGCGAATAGCTGCATAAGAGCCGTCCGACTTGCGCTCATAGAAAGGCCACCATTGTATCTCAGCATTGCCGTCTTGGTTAATGTCAATAAGATTTTTTCCGATAAGCTTTTCGTTGTCAGCAGCAACAATGGTAGCGACCCTTGATGGAATCACTTCTATCTTCTCTTCATCCGACTTCACGGTCTTGCCACCAAGCATCATGCTGACGCTGAACTTGCGTGTGCCTGCTTCTCTGAATCTTACCTTCACCATGCTGGCGTTGTCGTTCTGACCGATGATGTCACCGTTGGCGATGGTCCACTCATAAGCGGCAGCAGCCACGGGGTTCTGCACGGATAGCGTCACGGTGTCGGCTGTGCAATAAACGTTTGATGCCATTGATGTGATGACAGGAGCCGAGAGCTTATGGTCATATACCAGCTCATCGCTCCACTCACCGCCTAAGCCGCTAGCATCGACAGCCTGTATGGCGATGTAATATTTTCCTTCCACGAGGTTACTCGTGTCATACATGTAGCTGAGAGCACGTCCCATGTTGCCGTCAGACAACACACGGCGTGTGCCGTCAGCGTTAGCATTGCCATGATAGATGTCGCCCTTGCCGCTCGCTGTGCCTATGCGTAGCTCGTAGGTGAGGTCACACGAAGAGGTTTCCTTGTCCTTGCCGCGAGCCCACGACAGCTTCAGTTTGTTGGCATCGGCAAAAGCCACAGCCGAAGGTTTAGACATCTTCTCGGGACGCGTGTTCTTCACAGCCCCAGGAACATGGTCTATCAGGGTGTAGTTGCCCATGTTGGAGAGCATCTCCATAAAACCGTCGTTGTCGAGGTCAGCAGCCATTTCGAAGTATTTGGGTAGGTCGACCTTGCTCACACCCCACTTGCTGCTTATCTTAAACAAACAGCTTTCTGTTTTTTGATAGCCTGTGTTTGGATCCTTATATTTAGTATACGCAAGAATCTCATACAGGCCATCGCCATCATAGTCGTTGCAAGCAATGGCGGTATATAGTCCGTCCACATTGTCGTCTTTAGCGCGGAACACACCATTGCCATCGTTGCGGTAGAACTGGAACAGGGTGTAGTCGGAGCTATTGATGAAGAAGAGAATGTCTACATCGCCGTCATGGTCGAAGTCGCCAAAGAACACTTTCTTCACCGCTTGGTTCTTGAGCAGCGTCTTGGGTTCACCCATGCTACCGTCAGGCTTAGAGATGTAAAGGTCGGTCTGCGTGTTGGTAAAGTCGATATGGTCGAGCAGACCATTGCCCGTCAGGTCGGTGGAAAAAACTGTTCCCTTATGGGGGCTACGGAAGAAACGGTTGCCGCCAAGGTTGTAATATATGTTTTTGCCATCGTTAAGGTCTATCAGTCCGTCACCGTTATAGTCGGAGGCAGATAGTTCGCCTGTTGGCAGCGACATCGCCTTTAGTTGGTTGCCCTCCTTCACAAGGCGCATACGCGGCTCAGAGCCTGTGTTGTTGGTGTTGTCATCGGTAATCTCGTCAAAAAACGGGTTCTCCTTCGACTTCACGAACATGTCATGACCAATACTTGGGATGCCAGAGCCACCTGTGCGCTTAGTTATCACTCCCGAATTGGGTGTATAATCGTCAATAGAACCAAGAACGGTGGTATCGGAGGTCACATAAATCTTGTCATTCACAAATGTGCCATCGGCAAGCACGCGCTTAATATTGTAAGCGCCGTCTCCATCATTCAAGGTTGGCAAAATTTCCTTGCATCCGTCACCATTGATGTCGGCTGTGGCAGCAAAGCCATTTCCTTTCCTGTAGTTGTCAAGCACCAGATTGCCCGACATATCATATACAAGACCAGAAAGGTCAACCCAATAAGGTTTGCCATCGCGTGACAGTTGGGCAAAATGTCCATAAAACTCTTCCTCATAAGGAGCCTTAGCGACGGTATTGCTATAAGAGAACAACTCTTCACCATCCAACGACACGGCTTTTGTCATACCAAAGCACTCTGCTTTATAGCCAGATCCCCATCTCACCACAAAGCTGCCTTTGAAAAAGTCGAGCTTTCCGTTGCCGTCGACATCATAGAACATGGTCGGGGTTTCCTCAAGCCAAGACGAGTTTTCAAAAGTAAAAAGAGAGCTATTCAACGCCCTGCGACTGTCGGCACGCACACACTTTACCTCAAAAGCGAGGGCAGCATCAAACTGGGCGTCAGACACATGCACCGTAGCATTCTTGCCACTAAAGCTTTCAGGTAACAAACTGCCGAAATAAATGTCTTTTACGTTGTTGCCACACGAATTGAACGACAGAGAGTTGATGGCGACATCTTGGCCTGCATAATGCATCTTCTCAGGCACTCTCACCTCCTCGGTGTCAGGTATCTTTGTCAGCTCTACCGAACGAGTGCCGTCCTGGATGGTTATCTTATATTCAAACCCTGCATCATCGGTGTAGGTCTTTACTACATTTTCGTTGGAATGTAGGCCATCGGTCACAGTAAATCTCTGGCCATACTTCGCCACAGCAGCATCATATAAGCTGGTGGGCACATTCACTGTCAGTTGTTTAACAGCGTATTTATGATATTTTGTATTTATGTCTATGAGCTTCTGCAGATACAAATTAACTTTCTTGCTCGCAGAATTCATTACAAAGTTAATAGAGACACTATTAACGGGCAAATCAATGTTTCCATCATTCACAGTCAAAGGCACTGTTATCTCTGGCTGATACTTGCCTACAGTGTAGACAGCGCTGAAATTTTGGTCAGCAGGATAATTCAACTCATAAATGGCATCGCCTTGCTTCATTTTCAACGGGAAATAGGTGGCTTCATCCGAGTCTATATAATCCATCCAGTTAGAATACCATCTCTTTCCGTCGGTCACGCGACAAAACAAATCGTCCCTTTTAATAAGCTCATCCATCATGCTTTCTGACACATGAACCACAGTTTGTGGAGTCACACGCCCCTCAACAGTAGGTGGGTAAGTGTAGTTCAGGACACCAAGATACCTGGGGAAGAAGCGTGTGAAATAGATGTCTTTCACAACATCCTCGTAGATATCCGCGCTACTCCCGTAAGTAGCGTCATCCAAAATTTTTGTTCCATCGTAAAAGCCCACGACAGGATAGGTTATGCCGTCGGCGGTTACATCCGACAGAATCTTTATCGTCGCTTGCTTAGGCAGCATATAAGCTTGATAGGTGCCGTAATCTTCATCCTTAATATCGGTTGGTTCTACTCCCACAAGAGCAATGTTTGTGCCATATTTGTCGGCAAAATGGTTAGACACGCCATAATAATAGGTCACACCATCCCTCACCATCTTCTTGAAGCTGTCGGCAGCCCACCCGACCTGCCACAACGACATCATGACAACGAGCAGAAGCACACGTCGGAGAGACCCGGCTTTAAAAGTAAAATTCGTTTTCATTGTAGGTTTACAAAAATAAAAAAAGGCGTGCAACCGTTCGTGGCTTGTCTACATCAAGGTTACCGCCAAGTGACCTAACAACACATACAAGCACAGAACGGCTCACGCCAAAAAGCGTGAGCCTTCCATCTGCTTGTTCTCTGTGCTGTGTGAATATTGGCGGTATTCTGATGTATGAGAACAAGAGCTAAAAGCTCAATATCTTTAAAATTCAATAAAAACGAACGACTGACGCTTTGGTTTTAACTCATTAATTTGGTTTTGCCACGGGCGTACTATAAGTCACCTCTTGGCATTGCCGCCGCGTAGGACTCGCCTCGTCGTGCAGCAAAAGCGTCTTGTCTTGATTTGTTTCTGTCTTTTCTTGTTCAAATGGTTTTAGTTAATACTCGATGGCACAATGTTTTCCACATGCCACCATTATCAATGACAAAGATAGCGCAAACCGAATTGCAGAACGTCAAGCTTGCTTGAACGTTTTGCTGAGGTGCAGCCTATCTTATGCAAAGTTAGCAAAAAAAAGAACACAATGCAACAATCTTCAGAAAAAGGTGCATAAAAATTCTTTCTTCAGCATTTTTACACAAGCGATTATCATCCGCATCATACCTTCATCCGCGACAGATCAAGGGAAGGCATCTACAGATCAGGGAAGATCTCGTCTGGGTCTCTTTCCAAGAGCGGGTTTTTCTTTTCATGAATCCTCACTGCCTCTAACATGGTGTGCCACGAAATGTCGAAACTGTAACGTTGCAGACGGGTGCTTGTCATATCGCCGTTGTTCTCGCGCAGCAATGCGGTGTGCGGATGCTCAAAATCGTAGAAGTCGGCAAAGAAGGTATAGCAGCGCACGGGCAACGAGTGGTCGGCGCTATAGGTGATGAGAGAGTAGACGCTGAAGATGTCCTCCCTATCACGATAGTCTATGACCAACGCCTTTCTGTTGCCCACTCTGGCGTGATAAAAGCGCATACGTTTCCAGTTCACGTCATCTCTGTCAGCGTCGTAATCGTTATACACATTATAAGAATAATACAAGCTGTCAACCGTAAGATCGTCAAGCGTTGTTGCCTCTCTCGTCATAACCAGAGCAGGAAGAAAAATAGAAACAAATCGATTATCCATGTTTTTTATTCGTTATCAGTTGAACAGATAGGGTTATGAAACTCTCACAAGCATGTAATCTCACAAGCATGTAATCTCACAAGCATGAGGCATCAGCTACAGAAAGGTAAAGCCTCATAAGGATTCTGCAAATATAATGATTTATTGCAATAATCAAGCAATAATTTGGAAAATAATCTCTCAATGGGTTCGCCAGAGACACAAAAAGCGCGTTCTCCCGTCTGTCCGACGAGAAGAACGCGCTTGATATTTAAGAAGATATAAAATGCTAATTATGCGCTTGCGCCTTATTTCACCTCCTTGGCGGCAGCCTCTGCACCGTCGTATGCCCACTTGTAGAAAGAGGCACCGTGCACGAAGCCAGCTCCGAAAGCGGTGAACACGATGTTGTCGCCCTTCTTCAGCTCCTTCTCATAGTCCCAGAGGGCGAGAGGAATTGTGGCGGCACTTGTGTTGCCGTAGCGTTGTATGTTAACCATCACCTTCTCCATAGGAATGCCCACACGCTTGGTCACCGCCTCAATGATGCGGAGGTTTGCCTCGTGAGGCACCACCCATTTCACATCATCGGCAGAGAGGCCGTTGCGCTCCATGATCGTAGCCACATCGTCACTCATGTCGGTCACGGCATAGCGGAACACGGTGCGTCCCTCCTGGTAGAGGTAGTGCAGACGGTGATCTACGGTGAAATGAGAAGCGGGACACACTGATCCGCCCGCCTTCATGTGGAGGAAGGGCAGACCCTTGCCGTCGGTGCGCAGATAAGAGTTCTGCACGCCCACGCCCTCTTCTTCTGTTGCTTCCACGAGCACTGCTCCAGCTCCATCGCCGAAGAGCACACATGTGGCGCGGTCCTGATAGTCGACCAGCGACGACATCTTGTCGGCACCGATAACGATGATCTTCTTGTAACGGCCGCTCTGAATCATAGATGCAGCCATGTCAAGAGTGTAGAGGAATCCGCAGCAGGCAGCCTCAAGGTCAAACGCGAAAGCGTTCTTCAGTCCGAGCTTACCCAGCACGATAGATGCCGTAGATGGGAATTTATAGTCGGGAGTGGTGGTGGTTACGATCAGCGCATCGATGGTATCAGGGTCCACGCCGGTCTTTTTGATGAGCTGCTTGGCAGCCTTACGCGCCATGTAGCTTGTTCCGAGACCTTCCTCCGTGAGGATGTGGCGTTCCTTGATGCCCACACGAGTCATAATCCACTCGTCACTGGTGTCTACCATGCGCGACAGCTCCTCGTTGTTGAGGACATAGTCGGGCACATATCCACCAATTCCAGTGATTACTGCATTGATCTTTCCCATTATCTTTTATTAGTCAGCAAGTTCCTTAACAACAGCAACCTTTCCACGATAGTAGCCGCAAGTGGGGCATACGGTGTGGTACACATAGTAAGCGCCGCAGTTGGGGCAAACTGCCAGTGTAGGAGCTACTGCCTTATCATGAGTTCTTCTTTTGAGTGTACGAGTCTTTGACTGTCTTCTTTTAGGATGTGCCATTTTCTTTTAATCTTTAATTATTGTTTTTAATTTTTTCAGTTCACTCCATCGGGGATCCATATTCTCCGCATCATCCTCATCACTACTTCGGGTAGCTGAGTGCTCTTCAAGAGCCTTGATCATCGCCGCGTTGCATTTTCCAGGTGCATGAACGTGCTTAATGGGGATATCGAGTGCTATGAATTCATAGATGAGCCACGCCAGATCGATTGTGCCATCGGCTTCCTCTACTGTTATGAGGTCATCATCTTCCGAGTATTCATCTCCAAATTTCACAACCAAGTGGTTATCGCTCTCCACCTCCTGCTCCATATCGTCGAGACAGAGGTCGCAAGGCACGGTGACGGTACCGCACACATGGAAGTAGAGATCGAAGAAATTCTCCGTACGATGAGCGTTGAGCTCAACGCACACGTTGCCACGCCTAACTTCGGGTGCCTCTATGGCCTCAAAGTAAGCGTCGCGAAGATTGAACGTCATGGCGTTATCGCCTTCCTTCAACCCTTTCAAGTCTATTTTCAATGACTCTAAACTGCACATTTGGCTGTAAAAAACATTATGCCGCATGCCTTTTTTCAACCGCAATTCAGTGATTGTCAATAGACATACAGCCTTTTGAGCTGCAAAGTTACAAAATCTTTTTCATATCGTGACAGAAAAACATGAAAATATCAGAATTTTATATTAAATTTGCAGGTAGAGACAAATTAAACACAAAAGGAGGAAAACAAATGCCGCAAATAAGCACTTTTTATGGAATAATAATATTGATGAATTTCGCCGACCATGCCCCATCCCATTTCCATGCATGGTATGGCGACTATAAGGTCATCGTAAGCATTAAGGATGGGATAGTGAAAGGAGAAATGCCAGGACGGGCATTAAAAATGATTTTAGAATGGTTGGATCTTCACCGTGAAGAGTTGTTACAGAATTGGGAGAATGCCCAGAACGGCACCCCTCTAAAAAAGATAGAACCTTTAAAATAGAAAACAATATGTTTACAGAAGTTGTAAGAGCCGAATACGTCAACAACTATAAGATAAAACTTTGGTTTAACAACAAAGTGACCAAAGTGGTTGACTTATTGCCTTCTTTGAAGGGCATCGTTTTTGAGCCGCTTAAAGACATCGATTATTTTAAACGGTTCAAAATAAAATATAACACATTGGAATGGGAAAACGGAGCCGATTTTGCTCCCGAATATCTCATTTCATTGCCTGATGTATCATAGCAAGAATCCCAATCTGAAAATTGTTCTATACATTTTCAGATTGGGATTATTCATTTCACTCATTGTTTTTCACAAAAGATGCAATCAGCAAGGCACTTTAGAAAAACAATAAGATAAAGATATCACTTAATCACAACTTTCCTTTTTACCCCATTTGACATCTGTACTACATTCACACCTTTCACATTCATAGGCAATCGCCGACCAGACAAATCAAAACATTTTTCAGCGTTTACTTTATTGCCGTTATGCACATTGTCTATCCCTGTCGAGTCTACAACTTTTACCCTACATACAGCAACTTTTCCACCTTCAACAGAAGATGCAATAACCAAAGTTTCACCATATCCAGTTGAATAGACATGTCCATCTCCTACGACCATACAAACTGCAGGATTTGTACTTGTCCATTGAATATCTTTATAGTCGGCATCATCCGGCAACACTTTTGCTACGATATCCACAGACTCACCAATTCCTGTAAAACTAATCACAGAATCAGACAGAACTACTTTCGTGACCCTTATAGGATCTTCTATAATTGTGCTATTTTTCCAAGGAAAAACTTTTTCATATGCTTCCTTGCTTCCGACAGGAACATATGTGGTACATAATGACATCCAAGAATCATCCTTAACACCATACTCACAAACTGGCGGGGTCTTTTTTCTTGTATGAAATGAGATTTTAGACCGACTCATCCCTGTATACTTCTCTGAACTATAATTATCTTTCTCTGTTGGCAAATATGTATATAGTTTTAGCTTTTCACAAGAATCAGGAATATACACGTCAGAGACTGTTCCACCCTCACCCAAGAAAAATTTTTTTCCATATAAATACAAATCTATATTTTTCAATTTCTTAGGAAAGCGTAACGTGTCACCTCCCTCATATTTAAGTTTCGTGTTAAAGAATGCATTATAACCTATTTCTTCAAGGCTATCTGGCAAATTTACATATTCTAAGTTTCTAAACTGTACAAAAGCATTATCCTTAATAACTTTCAACATTTTAGGGAGAGAAACGCTACACAAGGTTTTATTGAAATCATCATCAGAATAATAGCTGCTATATCCATTATTAACAGCAAGATGGATAGAAGAAACATTATCTCTAACTATCAAATGTTTTACTTTAATAGACCACGATAGATTATGTAATTTATTAGGATTTATCGTCTTGTAAAATCCAGATAAATCTTTTCCTTCAATACAAGAATAATATTCGGAGCCCACGACAAGAGTGTCTATATCACTCCAATTTGCTCCATCTGTCATTTTTTTAATAGATTTGGGCAGAGCGAAATACTGCACAGCACAGTTTTCTATACCAAACATTTTTCCGGAGAAAACACTGTCAGCATAATTCTTATCACCCTTCATATCGGCATCAGTCAAATCCACTCTACGCAAATTATAGTCTTTTATCAACCGCCCAATAGTAGCGACATCCTCACTATTTATATTTCCCTTTACGGTCAAAGATTCCATTACAGGGATGTCTGACGGACGCAACTGGGTTGACAACCAACCAGGAAGTCCATTGTCTATTACAACAAATTTATTCTGTGCTACTATCTGAACAGCACAGAATAAAAACAGAAACAACCAATTACAAAAAATTTTCATAGAAATAGTATTTTACGGCCCTTCTGCATATTTTTAGGAAAGCCTATATTTGTTATTAACTAGAAAAGAAAGCGAATGTCACCAAATTATAAAGAATGGAGACAATCTCTTTAAGGATATTCTCAATCAGAATCGCTTAGACGTTAAGCGATAGTCCGCCTCACTTACAATGACAACAAGTATAGCATTTATATAATGTCCATAGCCATGATACTTACTGACATTATTCATTTGGATTTATGATATCAAATCCAAAGCTGATTGTAACATCATCAGAATGTCTTTCTTCCTTAACCAAGCTACCGTCATAAACGGCTCTAAAGCCATTGGGTAAATGATGGGCCAATGCACGACAAGCACTATTGATTGCTTCGATTGAGCCAGAAAAACTGTTGGTAGCACGATTTACGGACACTGATGCGGTACCCTTGAAGCGCCGTTCATCTAAATTGAGTAACTTTACATTATCTGCCATACTTCCAGAAAGTTAAGTTGCTGATAAAGCCCTGCTCAGACGTTAGTAATATTAGGATATGCAGTATGCAAAAAAGACGTGAGCTTACATACTTGCTTATCCCAGTCCAAGGCTCTCGCATTGCCTACCCAAAGAATAAGCAACATGAGAGCCCACGTCAAGACGATATTATATGACACGCCCTTGGGGCATAGATATAATACACCTTACGCAGACATTCAGTTGCCATCATCTTCCTTGGGTTTTGAATTTGCGAGATTCTAGACTAGAAGATAACGCTCGTAAACGTCTTTTCAAGAACTGCCGACATCAGATTACACAAATCCATAGCCTAACAGTTCAAATCCATCAAAGTATTTGACATACAGGAATATCGGCATTGGCAACAATCCAAAATGTCAGTTGCAAAAATAAACAATATCCTTCAATAAAACAAATTTTAACGCGACATTTTAAGCACAATTTAATGTCTGCCATCCAAGCCAACGATTTACTAACAATAATAGTCATTAGTGACATCATAGTCCATTGTAGTTTTCAAATACTTGAAGACATAGAATATTTTGCAAAGCATTGCAATTTTATTGTACACGGCGAATATCTTTGCAGTACATTGTATTTTAGCATACATAACAAAAATTTTTAAAATTCATTTCGTTTTTATCTAATATTTCGCTTCCTTTGCAATGCAATAAAAACAAAAATATGATAGAACGCACAGACTATATGTCTATTCTGAAACGTTGGAAAGACAAGAAAGTGATAAAAGTAGTAACGGGCATACGGCGCTGTGGAAAATCATCGCTGTTAAAGATGTTCCAAGAACACCTTTTAAAGAACGGTGTAGACAAATCACAAATTCAAGACATAAACTTTGAGAATCTGGACAATGAGCCTTTACTTGACTACCACACATTGTACGCACATGTAAAAAGCCACATTAAAGCTGATGCCATGAACTACCTTTTCTTTGACGAGATACAGATGGTAGACCATTTTCAGAAAGTAATAGACAGTCTTTTCCTACTCGACAATGTAGACATTTATGTAACGGGGTCGAACGCTTACCTACTATCTGGAGAATTCGCGACACTGCTTACCGGACGATATATAGAGATTAAACTTCTACCTTTTTCGCTCATTGAGTTCATGAGAACATTGCCTACCTCCACAAGCCAAGAAGAAGGCTACCGAAAATATATTGAATATGGGGCGTTTCCGTATATAACCAAAATTAAGGACAATGCAGACATCACTAGTGTCTCTTAATATATGTTAATCAAATTTGAAGTCAAAACTGAGTTGT
>ERZ1034687.1063-NODE-1063-length-15528-cov-124.560396_pt1 | contig 15528 bp, 24 predicted proteins | sample MGYA00520704_ERZ1034687 | MGnify/ENA primary metagenome ERZ1034687 (study PRJEB33766, sample SAMN09781762) | gut metagenome | biome: gut microbiome | host: Homo sapiens | place: Madagascar | study: EMG produced TPA metagenomics assembly of the PRJNA485056 data...
TGAGCATAGTAGCCCGAAGAGCCAATCTTAGCAGAGTCGCCCGAAGAGCCAATCTTAGCATAGTCGCCCGAAGAGCCAATCTGAGCATAGTAGCCCGAAGAGCCAATCTGAGCATAGTAGCCCGAAGAGCCAATCTTAGCAGAGTCGCCCGAAGAGCCAATCTGAGCAGAGTAGCCCGAAGAGCCAATCTGAGCAGAGTAGCCCGAAGAGCCAATCTGAGCAGAGTCGCCCGAAGAGCCAATCTTAGCAGAGTGGCCCGACGAGCCTATCTTAGCAGAGTCGCCCGAAGAGCCAATCTGAGCAGAGTGGCCCGAAGAGCCAATCTGAGCAGAGTCGCCCGAAGAGCCAATCTTAGCATAGTCGCCCGAAGAGCCAATCTTAGCACCTCTAACTCCGTTATCATTCAATTCTGCGCCATCGGCCTTGACTTTAGAGGGTGCAGTGAGATCTTTTAACCACTTGACACCGATATTGATGATGTCAGCCAGCTTCAACTCTGCTTTGATTTTGATGTGAGAGGAGCAGATCTTTGTAGAATCTGCTCCTGTGCTAATCTTGCCCGACTGTTCTACCTCTGCGAAGCGCGAGGTTAACATGTCGTAATAATCCCACACCTCCATTGGAGACTCGCAAGCATGGAAGCCACGCTTGCAGCATTGGATGTCGCCATTCATGTCGTATTCTTTTCCGACTTCGTATTGGAAGCCCCGGCATTTCATGTTTTTGTCGAAGGCTTTGTATGATTTGATTGGTTTGTTCATAATCTTTATCGATGTTGTTATGTCTCATCTCCTTCTTTGGTAACAGCAAGGAGGAGATGAGGATATAGCAGACCCCGTCCTAAACGTTTGTAAAAGACGGGGTACACAATAATTATTTAGTCATCATAATTTGCGGTACGTTTCCATAAACAATATTATAAAGTAATTCTGTTGTCTATTTCAGAAGATAAAGGAAATATGTGTTTTCTTCCCTTCTTTGCTACTGCAACAGCTTCTTCTAAGGTATTGTATCTTCCAAAAGAATGTCCCCCAATTCTTACTCTATATTTCCCACCATCTATGGTAACGTTTCTATACGCCGTTGAACTTTTTAGAGTAGTAGAAATATTTTGGGCATTTTGTTCTCTGCTAACTTCTCTAAGATTTGTTCTGACATTGTTTAAAGTGTTGTGATCGATATGATCAACGACATTGTTAGGATTCAATTTGCTAAATATAAAGTTGTGTAACCATATTTGTTTCCTAACTTTATTGATTTGAATTTTAGTTTTTACGCCATCAATATGACCACTTTTACTTCTGCTAATATGCCAAGTGCCTTTTATAGAAGCAGCCTTAGATAAATCAGTTTTATTAATGTAACATAATAGAGTAGTATTCTTGTATTGAATTTCTATAGCCGCTACATTACCATTTATTTCAACTACTCGATTTTTCATTGTATCATTTTTGAATTTTACTTAAATCTAAAAATGTCGACGCATTTGCTCCTGTAACAACCGTTGGAACAGTTCCATTCCATTTTTCAATCCACATCTTTTTAAGGATGGCTGGAGTAAGAGTTGCAGATTTAAGCTCATTGGCCTCTCGTTCGGCACGCGCCTGTACAAGCATCTTCTCAGCTTCAGCTTTTTTGACAGCCACCTCGTTGAGTGCTCGCTGTGCCTCCTGGATAGCCTTGTTCTTCTGGTTGACAGCTTCGACGATGGAGTTGGGATATTTGAGTCCGGAGGTAAGCTGCTCAAGATGAAAATGTTCTTTGATGAGAGCCTTGCTTAGCTGTGCCTCGATAGCTCGCTCAACCATGTCGCGGTTGCTGACGATCTGGTCGGTCGTGTACTTGTTGAGCTGTATGCGGAAGGCATCCTTGACATAATTGAAGAGCGTTCCTCCAATAATGTCTTTCAGCTCTTTGCGGTATTTCTTGAACACCTTTGGCGCATTGCCGTCAATCATTTTGAGAGACACCGTAGGATCGACGGTAAACTCGGAGCCGTCCTTGGCGTTGATGGTAAACGCGGGATAGTCGATCGTCTGCACGAACGTGGGGTACTCATAGACCTCTTCTGTGAAGGGGTTGTACCACACGCGGCCTGTAACGAGGCTGACGTCATCGACACCTTTTTCAGAACCGTACAGGTTGACGAGGATGCCTTCTGAGCCAGCGTCTATGCGCTCGCTGCAAGAGGTTAGACACGATGCTGCGGCAAGCAGCGAAAACAGACACACTGATTTAAAATTTCTCATTTTTTTTTGTTGTTTTTAAAAAAGATGTTAGACAATTTGTTGCCAAGGACAGGAGCGTCCAGAACAGCAAGACGGCGATGCTGACAAGGTTTATTGCCGTGTCGGCCTTGCTCACGCCTCTCAGAGCGGCGCTCAGGACGATGAGCGTCATGACGACCCATGCCACGAAAGAGGCAATTTTCCATTTTGATATTTTCATATTTTTATTTTGTTAGACATTTGCATTTGTTATGTTGATTTCTATTTTTACCTTGTATGAACCAAGATCGCCCATGCTTTGGTATATGAGGTCGTAAAGATATTTTCCAAGTCGATGAACCAGGCTTTCAGCTTTATCTTGCGTAACGTCTATAACTTGTGAAAAACCTTCTCCACGCACGATATAACCATTATCAACCATTTCTATGGTTAGAGCATCTTTCATTTGTTGCCTCCTTTCTCTTCTTCGTGTACACTATTTTCCATATTGTCTATTTCGTCTGTTATATACTTGTACACCTTGCGACACCACTCTTCGGGAGGTGTGCCATAGAGAGAGTCGGCCTTTTGCTTTATGTTATGGAGGCGAGCGAGGTCTCTTAGCGTGCTATTGTCCATGCTGAGACGATCATGCTCTTGTTTTGTGATTCCACCGAGGAGGTGGATGAGATAAGACTTTATGTGTTTCATATTGTTGATGATTGTTAATTGCGCATGATGTGGACTTTCACAGCCTTGTTGACCGCATGAGGCTGGCTGCGGTTGAACTCTTTGATGAACTGCTCTTCAAGCTGTTCCATGAAGAGCGGCTTGCGAGGCTGCGGTATGGAGAGCGTGGCCTGTACTTTATGTCCGCCACTGAGGGTGATGATGCAGCGGCGCGTGATGAACAATGATTGCATGACTTTGTTGTTTTAAGGGTTATCGTTATGTCGCCCACACCAAAGCTCTATCTCGATGCGAGCGCCAGCCCAGATGGCCTGTTGTGGCGTAGCATCGGGATGCTCGGCGAGCCATTGGGCGATCAGGGAACTGAGAGACTTTGTCATAAGATTATCTTCTTAGCGACGGTCCGTTGAAGGACACGATGGACGTTGTTGCCCGCAAGCGGTCTATCGTTCTTTCGCCGTACTTGGCAGACAGCTCGGGGACGGTGAGATTGGAAGAGAAGATGAGGAGATTTCCTTCTGCTTCGGCCAGATCGCACAGTTCAAGGAAAGGGATGCGCTTGTTGCCATAGATGTTTGAGACATCTTCTGTGCCGACATCATCTATGTAGACGAGGTGGTGAGACAAGACCTCCTGGGGAATGGCGTTGAGCTGCTGTGCGGAATAGGCATATATGTTCTTGTTGCAAAAGGAGCGTATGAGGTAAGGCAGGGCATACTTGCCTATGAGTGTTTTTCCACGCCCACAGGAGCCTATGAGACAGAGGCCACGTCCGCGGTTGCGGGTCATCCAGTTGACGATGGGCCTGTACTCGCGCTCGTTCCAGATGGCTTCTGTTGTCTGGCCCCTTGAGAAGCGGTTGACAAGATAGTTGAGTGCGCTGCGCAGATGCTTCTCGGCATCGGGTATGGAGATGTAGACGGGATGGGGCAGCGGAATCCACTCGTCGTAATCGTCGATGAGTTGTTGAAAATCGAAATCTACCATAGAGACTGTTCATAATCTTTCTTTTGGGTGTCTTGCACGACGACACCCAAAGATGTGTTGTTAGAGTGTTTAAAATCGGTTCTGCTCCATCGTGAGAGTCGGCGGCCGATGTCGAAGGTCGGTTCTTTCTCGTAGCGCATCTTTGAACCATGCTCGTTGTGCTCGGTCCAATATTGGCAAAAGTTGTCGAGCATCTTAGAGCTGTACTTGTCCCTGAAAGCGTTGACCTTTGCTACGAAAGCAGCAGCCCGCCGCCCGATGTCGTCGGCAGGCTTAGGCGAAGACGGCTTTTCCTTCTTGGGAGCGGGAGCGGGAGCGGATGGATGCGACCATATCGCCATCGTATCGCCATCGTATTGGGGACGTTTGTAACTTGCTATGTCACAGACCATTAACCCTGACTTTTTGTATCGTGACCGTATCGTGACCGTATCGACAAGATGTTTTGCAGACAGAAGCTGCACAAGCCGCTGCACCCTTGCCTTTGAACATGCGAAGACTTTAGCGATGTCGGCATAGCTAAGAAGGACCACCCCCTCGTTGTCGGCTTGTGATACGAGGAAGAACAGGAGACAGGAGGCCAACGGATTGCCAATGTCGGTCGGTAAGGAGTCGCGGAAAAACATGGATGTCGGGTTTTAGATGAACCGCTTGCTGCGTTCGATGTCGTGCTGCATGTGAAGAACGGCGACATATTCGTCGGCCGGTGCTATGTAGACCCCGTTCTCAGCGGCAAAGGAGAGGAAGCGGTCGATGGCCACGCCTATCTCCTCTTTAGACAGCTCCGTTGTGGAGCGTAGATAGGAGCGCGAGGTGTTGAGGATATGGTCGAAGCGCGTGCGGACGAAAAGTGTGGGGTTGCAATGGCGCTTGAAATAATCGTCTTTGACCTCTTGCAAGGTAAGCCCCACCTGCAAGGCAAAGAAGGCGAGAGCCGTGTGGAGGTAAGCGTTCTGGGCCAGAGACCTCGGACGCTTCTCCACAAGCTCCACCATTGTCTGCTTGCAGGCGAGGTTCTTTGCCTTGCACAGGAAAGCCTCCCTTTCGAGCTCGTTGGCGAGGTTATACATCATAGCAGTGTAGCGTTAAGATGTGTTATAAGATATTGTACCACCTTATCGGTGTCAAAAGGGGAGGTCGCCGGACTTCTGTGACGAGGCCTGCGCGGCAGGCTGCTGCGGCGGGAACGGGTTCTGCGGGTTCATGGGGGTTGCCGCTCCCTGCAAAGCCGTTGTCACGCTTGCTGCGTTCTGCTGCACGGTGCGCGTGATGTTCCACGCCCGGATCTCGTTGTAGAAGCGTCCGTTGTATTCGTGTGCGTCGATGTCGAAATCGACGACGACATTAACCTCTCCCTCCTTTGGTGCGAGAGTTTTTATGCGGTCCTCTCCAAAGATGTTGAGCACCACGCGGCGCGTGTACTGCCCTGGCATTTCCACGACAAAATCGAGCGAGCACCACTGCTTGCCGCTTGACGAGGTGCCTGAGCGCGGCTCAAACACCTTAACGATGTTTCCTTGTATCTGCATTGTTACTTTATTGTTTGATTTAAAAGATAGCTTGTGAGCGAGCGCTTGTCGACCCACTCAAGAAATTCTTCGAGAAGGATGCGGTTGTCGCGTTCCATGTCGGCATAGCGATAGAGACAGATGGGCGGCGTGTGAGGCGTGAGGGGCAAGCCGCGCACGTCGTAGCCATGTTTCTCAAGTTTATATCCTTCAAAGCAGAAGAGGTCGAAAGAGAACACGTCGGCACCGAAGATCTGAAGATAATAGCGCCACTGGCAGGAGTTGACATAGGAGTCGTCCTGCGGTGGCGAGAACTTTGTCTTGATGTCGCGTATCTGAACGCCGTCGATCATGTCGGCACAGCCTGTGACGACGGCAGGGCCAAAGTCGTAGAAACGCCGAACCTCATGGAAGGCGTTGATGTGGCGGTAGCGATAATCGAGCGCGACCTTGATCTGTGAGAGGTCGAGCGTGACCTCATGGCCGTCGACGAGGAACGTGCGCCCCTCGGGCACAGGCTCCTGCTTCTCCTTGCCATAATAGGTGAAAGAGCGTGAGCCTGCCGGTGCGAGCGAGCACGGCTGACAGCCTGTCTGCACAAGGGCATGGAAGGCTGTGCCTATGCGCGTCATCTCGTTTCCCTGGAAAGCCCCCGTGATGCTATCTATGACAGACTGTTCAGGAATTTCATAGTTGTCGTGTTCAGACTGATAGAAATAGCGACGGAAGGCTTCGATCTGCGTGACGCGGACGAGAGGTTTACTGTTTTGCGTTGTCGGCATTGTCGTTAGCGTTTTCGTCCTTGCCCTTGTTTTTCTTCTTTTTGTCCTCCTTTTGCTCGGGGAGCGTGAACTTGCCGTCGGCATAGGCGAAGCCCCTGCCTGTGAGAGCAGCGCTGATCTCGGCGAAGAACGGGCGTTTCATTATGTCGGGCAGCTCCTTGCATGCAGAGATGAGAGCGGCAGCGCTGTCGTTGTCGTCGACCTTTGCGAGATCTTCGCGGAGCTTTGTTATGAGCACGTTTGCCTTGCGCTGCGCCTCAGAATGGGACTGTATGGAGATCTTTACCTGCTTGACGATGTTCGTCATGAACGCAGAGAGCTCGGGCGAGGACGCATCGGGTACGGGCATTGACTTAATCTGAGCCACGTTCTTTCCGACGAAATTGTCGGAAGGGTCGAAGGTGATGTGACGCTTGCCGTTGACGATAGAGATGTAGCCCACCTGATCGGCCTTGCGCAGGAGGAGGTCTTTAGACTGTCCTGTGCAGTCGGGCGAATGGCGTACCACATCGCCCTCAGATGTCTCCTTGTCGTGACAGACAAAGATGAGGTCGGTGCCGTTAGACTGGAGGGTGCCGACGAACGTCTTGAACTCGTCACCCATCTGTCCGAAGCGTTTAAGAGAGTTGGTGCGCAGCTTGTAGTTTTGCTTGCACACATACTCGGAGAGAAAATCGTCGAGCATGGCTTTCGCCGTGTCACAGATGATGGTGTGGTAAGCGGCAAAGGAGGGTATGGCAGCGAGGACGTCCTCCCATGTGTTTGCGCAGAGCGTGTCGACGCGCTGCACGGCGCGGTCGAAGCCACGGTCACAGTCGATAAGGATCGGCGCGTCGGCGGTTGTCGCGAGCGACGTCTTGCCAGATCCTGGCGTGCCGTAGATGACGATAACGACGGGACGCTCAGGCGCGACGTCGTTCTTCTTGATTATTGGCATGATGTGTTTGATTAAATGTGTTTATAAAAAAATATGTCCATTTTGTTGTGGTAAGGCAGACGCTTGCGCTCCCGAACATCGGCGATGAGAGCTCTTTTCGCGATGCTTTGGATTTCGGAACGCGGCAGCTCCATGAGGCAAGCGTGGGCCGTTTGCAGCGTCTCTACAGATATGCTGCCTCTTGTCGGAAACTGTTCTTCTGTCATAGGGGCATAACTTTATGGTCGAAGACAAAGGTGGTGATTGGTGTCTCGGCAATGGCGATGATGTCGTACTCGTCTATCATAGACTTGTCGTAGATAGACTTGATGATGTTCTTTGCCTCGTTGATGTCTTGGGCATCGACAAGATAAAAGATGTTCTGAGCCTTCTCCTTGCCGTCGGAATAGGTTATCGTCTTGACCTTCACCTTGAAGAAGCGTTCGCAGAACTGTCCTGCGTAGACCTCGTTGTAAGAGGCTGGCGTGATGGCAAGGATCTGTGGATCGGCATGCCCTTCTTCGCCGAGGATCTTCAACGCTGTGTTTTCAGCATCGCCAAAGGAGGCGGCGTCGGTGACGAGAGCTGTTCTGACTCTCTTGACCACGCCATCCTTGCCTTGGGAGATGATGCTGGCTTTTACCTCGTAATAGTGGCCGAGGGATGTTGTGATAAGTTTTCCCATAAAAAATCTGTTTTAAATTATATTGAAGATTTGAAGCATATTCTGTAACGAGCGACATAGAGGTGCTCGAAGGGTGTTCTGTCGGTCTGTTCGTCGTAGAAGAGCGTGAAATGGCCCCCTGCTTCGATGTCGCGGAAATAGTTGCGTTCGCGGCAGAGGCGCGTGACCGCTACCTGAGCTTTAGGACCGAGAAGCGAGATGCGCAGCTTCGTCTTCTGCGGCATGCCCGACATTATGCGGAAGCGCTCCAAAGTGCGTAGGCGCTTCATCTTGGCTATAAACGCCTTGCGCGAAGAGGGGTTGAAGACCCGGTTGAAGGTGTCTTTATGCTTTAGCCTGAGGCGTTTCTCGGTGTCTTCGGTGTGTTTCAAGCCCATCTTCTTTGCGAGTCGGGCCACGGAAGCATAGGGGATGTCGAAGGACGTGCTTATCTCCATCAAAGACATGTAGGGATAATGTTCCTTCACAATGTTCATGCGTTCCTCTGACGGGGTGGACAGAGAGTGGTCGACGATGCCGCCCTGTGCCTTGATGCAGGCATAAAGAGCGGAGATGCTTACACCCGCGGCTTTTGCCACCTTGGAGCGCGGTCGGTCGTTGATGTGGTCAATGATATATTGACATTGCCACGATGTAAGACGCTTTCCCATTGTTATATGATTTTACACCCGGCTGGCGGGTAGTCGATTATGCGCCACTGATGCCTGGGCATGGCAATGGCTTTCCGGAAGATGACCACAGGCTCGCCTCCGTGTCGCCGCCTGTTGTGGGCGACGATTTTCTGTATGCACGCTTTCGCCGTGATGTTGAACTCACGCATGGTTGCCGTGTAAGAGGACTTCACGTCGCAGATGACGATGCGTCCGCGCTCGAAGAAGATAAAATCGGGCTTATAATGGTGCGGCGAGACGAGCTGCCTCTTGTCATACCGTATCTTCGTCTTGAGCTGCTTGGGGACGATCATCTCCACCTTTGGGATGATGAGCAGCCGGACCTGTCGATGGATGCAAGAGACATCGGGGGAGGCGAGCAGGATTTGATGGTACCTGTACTCATCGGCGGAGTCGTAGACGGCTCCGTCGGATGCGGTGTATTTGTGCTGTACTATTCTGGGCATAAGCTATCAGTCTCGTTTTTCGTAACGAAATTCCCAGTTGGGGCATGTCGCCTCAGAAAGGGGCGACGGGCCACGGACGGGGTTGCCACACCATCGCCCGAAGAGACATGTGTGGCAGTTATGCGTCATTGTGGTCGTTGTTAAAGAATTGGATAAACCTGTCAACGGCTTTCTGTATTGCCCACGCTCCTGCCGTGAGGGCTATGAGCGTGATGACGGTGGAGATGAGGATTATCTTCATGATGCGTTGGTTTTACTGTGGTGAAGCGATGAGGCGTTCAAAGGCGAGAGGGCCGAAGCGCTGCCAAAGGTGGCTTGCGAAGCAGACGAGATAATCGCCATTCCGCAAGACGTGTGACCCTCGCGTTGAGTCGGGGTGAAGCGTGACCGTCGGGTTGCCGCTGCTGTCGGTCTCAACGGACTTGACGCACGGCAGCTCTTTGAAAAGAGCGATATTTTGTTTGTCTAATTTTAGACTCTGGATTACTTTCATAATTGATTAAATTTAAAAAAGGCCAGTATTCTCACGAACTCTGGCCTCGGAGTGTTCAAAAAACTCAAAAAGTGAAAAATATTTAAAACTCAAACTACGCCACCCCTCAGAGAGGGTATGGGATGAAAACAAATAACGGTGTGCGTAAATGCGGACTCAAACCGCACGAAAGACGACGAGGTGTCAATCTTTCCCGTCTTGGATTGCGCAAGTTGAGGCCTATTTGTCCTCACGGATTGAAGGCCTCTGTGATATTAAATACAAATAAAAACATTTGAAAAAAGTATAATCTTTCTAAGAAGGACGCAAAGAACAGAAATCGGCGCCTTGTAAGCGTGTTCTGTCTATGCGCCCATGTGTTTTAACAAAAATTGAAGACTTAGAAACTATTTTATTTATAACTACTCCGTTTATAGACGTTCTTTGCGGTACGTCTCACACAGGCGATTTGTGATGCCTGCATGGCCAGACTGTGTTGCTGTTCGCGAGCGCCTACAGTGACGATTCTTTAATTCCGCTGCGGTTCATCTTGCTACTTGACACAGAAGAGCTGGTCTTTGTGCGTAACGCGGTCCTTTCGGAGGTCGCGGCGCTCATTGCGCTATCTCCTACTCCTTTTGGCGTTCGCTGTTTTGTTCATTATATTAAAGATCTCATTCTTCTTTGCGTGGCAAGGAAGGTTGTGGGTAATGAGGTCTTGAACCTCGCGGGAGCCTGTCTCCTTTACCCGTTTGTCTCGCATGGCATTCACATGTGACGCGAGACTGTAGAAATTTCGACCGGAGTTCTTTCAGTCGTGTTTTACACTTCAACTTTAAATTATGACTTTTCTAACATTAAGCGTGAAGTGAAGAGGAATCGAACCTCTTTTCCCTGCCCTGTTGTTGTTGCAGGAGTCACCCCGGATGGTGGAGGAGCAATCTCTCGGTACCTCCACCTGTGAGCGGCACGCTTGCCGCTTTGTGTCATTTGCTGTCTCGCGACAGTGTTATGACAAAACGAAATTAAGATTTCTTTTATGAGTGAATTTATTAATACAATTAAAATATGATATGAATTATACAACATTATTGCGTTCCAAGAGCCGGTCAATGTCGGCTTTTCTATAGAAGACGGACTGTCCCAATTTGTAATAAGGGAGCGTTCCGTTCTCCCGCAGGTGCTTGAAGAACCCTGCCGACATTCCGAGATAACGCTGAGCTTCAGCGTTGGAAAGCCATATCTTTTCAATCTCTTTTACTACTGTCTTTTGCATAGCTGTCAATATCAAAATCTTTTAACATATCCAAGCTCACGCGCTCTTTGTCGGACGAGGTTCTGGATGTCGGTGTCGGCATCCCAAGCCAAAGCCCGTGAGACGGTAGCTCTGCTAACCCCGCAAGCGTCTTGCAGTTTTTTTCTGCATCCCATGCGAAGTTTTATTGCTTTTCTCTTTGCCATATCGTTTTTATTTATTATCTTTGCATACTGATTGCTGATTGAGCCTTTTGCGATACACCTTAGAGTGATTACTGAGGCCCTGTTAACGATTGCAAAGGTATAAAAAATTACCAAACAATTACCAACTTGGTAATAGAAAATTTCCAAATTTAACTTTATTTTACAAAAAGAGCGTTTCTGATTAACAATTATATCGAATAAATTAACATTTTGGTAATTATGACAACAGATTCAACATTAAGAGTGATGTCGCTTATCGGGCGCACTAACTTATCGAAAAAGGATTTCGCGACTAAATGTGGTATTACACCACCTGCTTTTAGTCGCTCACTCAAGAACGGTTTTTCATTAGAGTATCTTGCAAGGATTGCCAAGGCTTTTGACGAAGACTTGGATTGGCTGCGTTATGGCCAGGCGAAGGCCGACGCCAAAAAAGAGCTGTCAGTGGATAACGGCAGCATGGCACAAGGATATGCCACCATCAACACCATAAACGGCGAGAACAACAAAGGGACGCAGACGATCAACTCTTCGGAAGATGATTGCAGGGTGCTGCGCGAGCGCATTGCCATGCTTGAGGAAAAGATTGCTCTGCAAGACAAGGTTATTGCCGACAAAGAAGAGGAAATAATGTTCTTGAGAAAGATGCTTTCGGGTGACGGCGTACCCAAAAGCGTACCATGCGAATAGTGGTGGTGTGTAAAGTGTTGTGTTTCAAATAGTTATAATAGTGCTTACTTTCTTCCCAAGCTTGGGGTCGCGGGTTCGAGCCCCGTTTGTCGCTCTTGACATAAATATCTAACATTCAGCGAGTTAAAGAAAATAAGCAGTCATTTTTTGGCTGCTTTTTCGCGTTTTAGGCTAATTTGAAAATGGCTTATTAGGGTCTATGGAGGTCTATCGAGAAAAAGAAACGTACCCTTCAACGTACCCAAATGCAAAATAAGCCAACTTGCGACATATAGCCTTATAGACTGGAGACGGAGTAGGCCGTTAAAAAATAACAGGACTATGAAGTACAGGATTTATGTGGATTTCACAAAGAAGAAGAAGGACGGGACTGCGCCCGTGGTGTTGATTTTTGAGGGTTGCGGCAAGCGTTTCAAGCTCTCTACAGGTCTTTGTGCGGTGAACAACATTGTGGGCCGCGCGTTTCAGAAGGGAGAGCCTTGCGCTACGGCGAAGAACGCGGTGCTGGCGAAGAAGCTGCTGGCCGTTGACCAGTTTATGCTGTTGCGGGGCGACAACATGCCCGTTGACGAGCTGAAGGACGAGCTGCGGCTCATCTTGAGCAACAGACAGAAGAGCGCGAAGACGCTGGTTCACTATATCGAGCGTTTTGCGGACACGAAGGAGCGCAAGGGGACGCGCGACCTGTATGACCTTGCCGCGCGTAAGGTGGCTGCCTTTGACGCCAAGGCGACGTTTGAGGACGTTGACGTGAGGTGGCTTGACGGTTTTGTGCGCTCGATGGGTGACGTGAGCGTGAACTATCAGTCGATCATGCTTCGCAACATAAGGACGGTGTTCAACTGGGCCATCGACAACGAGTGGACGGACAAATATCCGTTCAGGCGTTACAAGATAAAGAGCGAGAAGGTGGCGATAAACAACATTACGGTTGAGCAGCTTCGCGCGGTGAGGGACTATCCGCTGGATGATGACTGGCGGTGTATGTACAGGGACCTGTTCATGCTTGTGTTCTACCTGTGCGGCATCAACCCCGTTGACCTGCTGCACCTGAAGAAGGAGAACATGAAGAACGGCAGGATTCGCTATAAAAGGGCCAAGACGGGGCGTTTGTATGACATACCTGTGCCGACGGAGGCCCGGAAGATTATAGAGCGTTACAAGGGAAAAGAATGGCTTCTGTGTCCGCTTGACAGGTTTGGGTCACACAAGGACTTTGACGCGCACTGGAACGCGGCCCTGAAGAAGATTGGTCCTGTGAGGATTGTTCCCGACAAGGTGGGGAGGATGAGAAAGATGGAATGGGAGCCGATTGTGGACGGTATGACGATATACACGGCGCGTTACACGTTTGCGAGCATCGGCGCGGAGCTTGACATTCCGAGAGAGACGATAGCCTTGTGTCTTGGTCATGCCTGGACGGACGTGACGAGCCGATACATAAGCTACGACAACAAGAAGATTGACGGGGCTGTGAAGAAGATTGTCGGTTACGTCAACAAGGCATAGGAGAAAAAAGAAAAAGCCCGGCCGCGCACAGAGAGAAGAGAAACGCGGCCGGGCTTTGGGAAAACGGAGGGCTAAACGCCGATCATCCTGTCGGTCAGTTCTTGCTCTGCCATGCTGACGACAGCTTTGTAGGCGGTGTCATAGCCCTGGATGAAGGTGCCGTACTTGCGTCCGTAGGCGTTGCTGTCCTGTCCCTTCTCGGGGTTGGTCCGTTCTACGAAGCGTTCAAGGCAGCAGCTTGCTGCACGGAGGTGGAAGAGAGCCGATGCTATCTCGTCGGAAATTTGTATCTTATCGTTGTTCATTGTCATTGCTGTTTGAGGGTTTTTCAATTAACGGGATGATGTTGTGAGACTTTAGGGTGTCGTAGAGGAAGAGGCGGCCGCGCTGTGACCACTTGGTGAACGTGCGCACGCCCTGTGTGCCGTCGGCCTTGGCGTAGGTGAAGGTCTCGGACTGGACATAGCCCTTGGCGAGGTACTTGCCGTAGACTATCCAAATCTGCCCCACCTTGTGTTGTATTTTTAGATTGCGCAGCAGGACGTTGAAGGCCTTTGCGGACATGCCGTAGTCTTGTGCGATTTGCGTGACATTGATTGTGTCCTTGCACTGGAGGATGTTGTCGACATAAGACACCTTCGGCTTCATGTTGTTGACGGCGGTGTCGAGCTCGACGATCTGCGCGTCTTTCATCTTGATTGCCTGCTGCTTCTTTGCGTTGTCGGCAGCGAGCATCTGTTTCTCCTCTTCGGAGGCGACGAGAGCCTTTAGGGCATCGAGGTAGGTTGAGGGGAGCTGAGGAGCGTTTTTGCGTTCAAGTTCTTCCCAACGAAGGACAAGTTTTGCTCTTGCCTCGTCGTTAAACTTTGTGGCAATGTAAAGACACTCTTCTTTGTTTAGTAGAAACATTGGGCGTTTTCGGTTGTTGGGGTCTGTGTAATAGCAGAGGGAAAATTTGCGCCCAGCTATCTTTTCCCACGAACGCTCCATTTTCCTGATTGCTTTTAATACATCGTTGTGTTGTTTACCGGAAATTTCTGCGATTAGCAGTGAACTCATTGTTTCTTGCTTCATTAATTCGTCCATAAAACGTAGATTTTGAACATTGAACTATGCGGACACAAAAAGGGCGTACCGCTACCCTTTGTTCAATGCCTCTACGCGGATGGCACGCACACGCCATTACAGCGTATGCAAGGGGCGATACGCCAAAGGCATATCTTTTTCCCAAAAGTTTCGAGCATAAATAAAGCCCTCCCTCAAAAGTTTTTGCGGAAGAGCTCGCATCTCTGCCGCGTAGATTATTGAACACTGCAAAGTTAAGGCTTTTGCGTGAAACAACAAAATTTTTGAGGGAGAATTTTTATAATAATCATTTATCTGTCATTGGTGTGGGGACGACAATTCAAAATTGAATTGTTGTAAACCTTGCGCCAAAATGTTGCGAATATCCCGCATCACATGAGCGTGTTGTTTACCTGTGACCTCAGCAATTTCAAGGGAGGTCATGCGTCTGATATAAGGTCGGAGTTTTATTCGCTTTGACGACGATAATCGTTAACGGCCTTTTGGATTAGTCGATATTTGTCGGCTTCGATTTGCTGGTCTATCTCATGTTCTTCTTTTTGCATTTGGGTTTCATAGGAAGAAGGATACAAAGAAGCGTCAAACCCAGTTAAGGAAAATTTGTATGCCGTAAAGACAGCCAAACAAACAAAAGCCGTACACATCCATCCGTACATTAAAGGCTTGGTCTTGCCTTTTTTTATTAAAGACAAAGATGTACTAAAAATTCCGGCAACGGCAAATAATGAGTACACAATATAGGCGATGGTTATGAAGCCGACTATTAGCCCTCCCTCATATATAGTTTGGAAGTGTGCGCCAAAAATATAGTTTATCTTGTTTAAAAATTTGCTGCTTTCCATAAAAAAGGGGAACAGCACCAAGATGTAAGATGGCAATATCATGGATGCTGCAAATGAATATAGCAAGACATCAGATCCTTTCGCGTTTTTATGCTCTGTTAAACCTGTGAAATTCATCATTGTAAAAATAACATAAGCTCCCAACGCAAATAATTGCATAACAACACAGACAAGCATCCACCACCCATTTTGGAATAGAAGAAAAGCGCAGATGGGGATAATTGTAAATAGAATGGGTATTGAAAGACCCTGAATTGTTTTGAAGTTCATGATTTTTGATATTTTAAGAGATTATATTTAGGCCGCAAGTTTACGGAATAATCTGCTACCCTGCAAGATTTTTTGCGGCTTTAACACGGATTTAACAAATTTCTGCCGTGTATTGTGTGCTGGCATGGGTGTGTGCCTGTGTGTGCGTATATGCGTAGGCGCACACATGCTCACGCGCACGCGCACGCGAAAAAGCCCGATTTTTTCTCCAAACCTTGGGTCTTGTAGAAGCCCAGTTTTTGGCTTTCGAAAAGTTTACAAAGAAAAAGAAGCAAAAAGAAAGAACATAAATAATATATATATATA
>ERZ1034687.1072-NODE-1072-length-15467-cov-15.013172_pt1 | contig 15467 bp, 19 predicted proteins | sample MGYA00520704_ERZ1034687 | MGnify/ENA primary metagenome ERZ1034687 (study PRJEB33766, sample SAMN09781762) | gut metagenome | biome: gut microbiome | host: Homo sapiens | place: Madagascar | study: EMG produced TPA metagenomics assembly of the PRJNA485056 data...
TTGCACATATTGCCTTCGGCACTTCCCCCGAAGGGGGAAGCAAGACGTTACGTAGCTAACGATTTCCTTAACTTAATAGCATTGCGCGGCCGGGGAGCTCCTTATCTGGGAAAGAGGACCGTCCGGTTTTCCATCCTCTTCGCAGGAGGAGGGGGGCTGCACTTTGGGAAGAGGGATCATCTGAAATATTCCTGATAGATTTTTTCTATAGCGACTTATGAAAAACAGGAATATCTCCGATACTATGTAGGTATCTATGGAATTTGACATGGCAGGCGGCGGGCTATCCGGAAGGCGGTCATTGGTTTATAATATAGATACAAACTTTTGAAATTTGTTTATGAAATATGTAGAGAGGGTTGGCGTGGAGAGAAAGAAACGACTTGCCTTTCTTCTGGCGGCTCTCCTGCTGCCGGAAGCCGTTTTCGCAGCTGCAGGGGGAAACGATCTTGCGATGGGGAATGCCGTAGAGTATCAGTATTCGTCTCATATCACAGGCGACCGGTGGATGCATGATGAGACGACGCTCTATTTCAATGATGGCTTCGGCCGGCTGATCGAGTTCCATTTGACGGTGGAACACCAGATGACGGAGCTTTCCATTCGTCAGAATGGCTGCGTGGTCTGGCGGGGGCATCTTCCCGGTGCCGACCGCTTTTCCGTGGTACGTGAAGAGTCGATGGGGGAGGTCTATTTTCTGATCTCATCCGGAGAGAAGGAGTATCGCGCGGGCATCGACAGGGACGATCGATGGAGCGTCTCCGAGTGCAGGAAAGCGGTCACACAGGACAAGAGCCCTCTTCCGGTGTGATCATTCCGGATTAGCATATTATATATAATTTCTAATGTGACTGAGGGTTGAAAATAGTGTATAATATATAAAAATATGGTTCGTGAAATTCAGGTATTCGTTTATCTGTTTTAGACAGCGGCAAGGTGAGGGGTATGAAGAGACAGATCCATTTAAAACCGGAAGATTTAAATAAGAGCGACAAGCTGGGGCTGACCTACAATCTGGGTCAGGCGCATAAGAGAATGCTCCTCAAGCAGTCCGGTATCATGCAGAAGTTTGGCTTGACTGCGCGCCAGTCTCTGATCATAGCCTATCTTTCTACCCACAAGAAGGATCTGGTCACACAGAAGACGCTGGAAGAACATCTGCACCTGACGAATCCCACTATCACAGTCATGGTGAAGTCCATGATCGACAAGGGCCTTGTGCGTAAGGAGCGTGTGCCGGAAGATGCGAGGAAGTACCGTCTCTTCCTGACAGAAAAGGCCAAGCAGGTCGAGCAGGCGAGCCGTCAGGCGGCCAAGGATCTGGACAAGACATTCTACGAAGGCGTATCGGAAAACGACATGCGCATCTTCAAAGGGGTCTTAGGGCAGATCATGAGAAATCTGGATATGATCTAAACGTAAAGATGCTTCGAAAGAAGCATCTTTTTTAGTATAATACATGTTGTTTAGAGATATTCGTAAGTGGTTTGAGGGTTAGCCTGTGGGGCGTGCTGCCTTTTGATTATGTGTGAAAGCGTCGCTTGAATTAAAAATGCGAAATGCGAAATGGTGGTGCGGCGCATAAAAATATGGAAGCGCCGCGGAGTATACATAGGGCGATGCCATGAGCTGGTATGCCAGTGACTAGTCACTTGAGACTCCTAATCCCTAGCCACTAATCCCTAGCTACTCATCCCTGTTTTCAAACTTCAGCGGTCATGGGTGTGCTCCGGCGCTCTTCGTCATCCCGAGCGAAGTCGAGGGATCTTTCTTGCACTGCGGTCAGTATCGCATAGGCACTGGCAGGGAACCGACGCCTTGCTGCTATGTATTCCTACTTTCACACATGAATCGTTTATCAGTCTACAAGAAAGATTTCTCGACTTCGCTCGAAATGACGATATGTGTTTCCTGCATCCTAAAATGCAGTGCTCTATGAATGGTGTGCCCCTTCAAACACTTCTCACTTCTCACTAAGTCCCAAAAATTGATAAATCGCAATACCAGTGACTAGTCACTAGTCACTTTTCATTCATTAAAGGAGTTTTTTATGCGTAAACCCATCATCGCCGTTACAGCAGACACGCTTCTGGCGGATATGAAGCCGATCAATCAGAAAATGGCGGACTACGCGCCGCGTCCGCTTTTGAATGCGCTGGGGCGCGCCGGCCTGCTCCCCATCATTCTGGCCTATGACGACTACGCCGACCCAGAGGAATATGTGGATAGCTTTGACGCACTCGTCCTATCCGGCGGGCCCAATCCCGCCCCCCGTTTCTACGGAGAAGAGCCGCTTTGGTGCATCGGGCCGACCTACGAGAAGAGAGATATTTTCGAGATCGGGCTCATCAAGGCCTGCCTCAAAGCGGACAAGCCGATCCTCGGCATCTGCCGCGGCCATCAGATCCTGAATGTCGCCTTGGGCGGCAAGCTCTGGCAGGACATGCAGGCGCAGAATCCCAAGGCCACCATCCAGCATATGCAGAAAGCGCCGGGAAACATCGCGACCCATTATATAGAGATCGATCCGGAAAGCCGCCTGCATGATGTCTTGGGAGATGGGCTCTACGTGAATTCGCGCCATTGCGAAGCCATCAAGAAGCTCGCTGACGGTCTCCGCGTCACGGCAAGAAGCAGAGACGGCATCGTCGAAGCGACCGAGAGCGTGAAGAACGACCTCATCACCACCGTCCAGTGGCATCCGGAAAATATGGAGGAAAAGGTGATGGATCCGCTCTTCAAAGCCTTTGCCGAACGTGTCAAGCGGTGGATGGTATGAGCATGAGACATGATGATGCGAGGCGCTTCATGCGGAAGTGCCGCGGAGCTTGAATAGGTCTCTGCACATAAGGCTGACTTAAAATTCATATTTAAGCATGCTTGCAAAACTAAATTCGTGTGGTATAATAATGAGGAAGACGGAAGAGAATGTACGGATTCCGTTCCGCCTTCACAATATAAGCCGCTTTCCCCGAGCGGCTTCTCCACTCCTTTATCTCCTTTTATTTTTACACTCTCACGGAAAAGGGCGGCCCGAAGGCCGCCCTTTTCTTGTGCGCAGGATAACGAATGTGATAAAATGGCATCAGACGTACTTTGGCGGTCCGAAGCTTCCTGTCAATCAAGAAGGAGCTGAGTGTCATGAGTACTTTTGAAACATTGTACCTGATGATTGCTTTTGCAACTCTCATTGTAATGATGTTGAAATAATGTTTTCCTGACATGAAAAAAGCCGCCTGATTCACAAGCGGGTTTCAGTGTCAGCGGACGGCCTTTCTCACCTTTATTTTTCTGGGAGGCGCCGGGCGCTTGCACACGCTGAGGTAAGCCTACCATTTGTTTATATCATAGCATAGCCATGCAAGTCATGGCTATGCTTTTTGTATGGTCGATGGGCGGCCACGCACTCCATTCTAGCCCTCCCTTGTGCTTTGTGGTAGAATAGGTTTGAAATGTTGTCTATTAGGAGGTGTTACGTTGTTCGCCTATGCGTTCACGTTTCTTGTGGCACTGGCTGTGACCTTTGTGCTGACGCCGGTGGTGAAGAACTTCGCCATCCGCATCGGCGCCGTCGACAAGCCGGATGCGCGCAAGGTACATCATGGACTGATACCGCGTCTGGGGGGACTGGCCATTTACGCCGGCTTCATGGTCTCGGTGATCGCGACCATCGGCTTTACCTATGAGATGGTCGGCATCATGGTGGGAGCGACATTTTTGATCGCGGTCGGCATCGCTGACGATGTGTACTCCCTGCCGCCGAAGGTAAAGCTCTTGGGGCAGATCATCGCTGCGGCCATCCCCGTCGTCATTTTCAATATCAATATCGAATGGATCGACGTGCCGCGCCTCGGCATTATTTATTTGCCGGAGATCATATCGCTGCCGCTCACCATTTTCTGGATCATCGGCTTCGTGAATACGGTGAACCTGATCGACGGCTTGGACGGTCTGGCAGCCGGCATTGCGACGATCGCATCCATCGCCATCGCCCTCCTTGCTTTTCAGATGGGGCAGTGGGTGGCTGCAGCGGCCATGGTCGCCATGACAGGGGCCTGCCTTGCCTTTCTGCAGTATAACTTCAACCCGGCGAAGATCTTCATGGGAGATACCGGCTCCATGTTCCTTGGCTATATCATCTCGGCCGTGTCCGTCATGGGCTCGATGAAGACCGTAGCGACAGCCGTCCTCATCGTGCCGCTTCTCGCGCTCACCGTGCCGATCACCGATACCCTCCTTGCGATCGTCCGCAGAAAGTCGAGCGGTGTGCCGATCTTCTCACCGGATAAAAACCACCTGCATCACCGTCTGCTGGCCAAGGGGCTGAATCAAAAGCAGGTCGTGCTCGTCATGTACGCGCTGACGGCCTTCTTCTCCTGCACCGCGCTCATCGTCATTCACCTGTCCCTTTGGATCGGCATCGCGATCGTAGCCATCGCCCTCGTACTCTTCGTCCTTTGGGCAAGAAAGCTCGGTGTCATGCAGGAGATCGTTCCATCGCCCTACCAGATGGAACAGAAGAAAAAGAAAGATAGTGATTAGTGACTGGTAGCTAGGGATTAGGGATTAGGGATTAGGTTCTTTCCGTGTCAGCCATCTATCCCCTTCCTTTGGAAGGGGAACGCCCGAAGGGCATGTGCAAGCGAACTGAATTTTTAGGAGCAAAGCAACGCTAAAATTCAGTGAGACGCCATTTCGAGCAAGGCGAGATAGGGGTTGGCCGAGCGAGAAAGGTCGAGCCAACCTCCGGCGCTGCGCGCCACCTCCTTCCAGAGGAAGGAGGGAGAAAACGGCTTTCGGGCATCGCTCCCCCTTTATAATTGCGGCGAAGCCGCCACCTGAACCCCGAACCCTGAACCCTGAACCCCGAACCCAATTTCCACCCAACAACCATACAAATCTCACCCATTTAAGAGAGGAATGCAAGAATCATGATCAAAGTAATGACGATTTTCGGGACACGGCCGGAAGCCATCAAGATGGCCCCCGTCGTGAAAGAACTTTTGAAACGTCCGGACATTGATACGAAAGTCTGCCTCACCGCGCAGCACCGCGAGATGCTCGATCAGGTGGTCGATCTCTTCCATCTGCCGGTGGACTATGACTTGGACATCATGAAGAGCGGGCAGTCCCTCTACGACATCACCGCCCGCGTGCTCCGCGGGCTGGAAGATGTGCTGAAGAAGGAGAAGCCTGACTACGTGCTCGTTCACGGAGATACCACGACCACCTTCACCGCAGCACTGGCCGCTTTTTATCAGCAGATCAAGATCGGTCATGTCGAAGCAGGCCTGCGTACCGGAAACCTGCTTTCGCCCTTCCCGGAAGAAGCCAACCGTCAGCTGACCGGCGTCCTCTCGAATGTGAATTTCGCGCCGACGGAAACCGCGCGCGGTAATCTCCTTCGCGAGAGCAAAGACGATAAAAACATCTACGTCGTCGGCAATACCGTCATCGATGCTCTTCTTGCGACCGTCAAGAAGGACTATCATTTCGAGGATGCGGAGATCGAAGCCATCGAAGAGCACAAGCGTGTGATCCTCGTGACGACACACCGCCGTGAAAATCTGGGCGCTCCGATGCACCACGTCTACCGTGCGCTCCGCCGTCTGGTGGAAGCCGTGCCGGATACCGAAGTGGTCTTCCCGGTGCATAGAAATCCGCTCGTGCGTGAAGCCGTTTCCGAAGAGCTCGAAGGCGTGGCAGGCATTCATCTTGTCGAACCGATGGAATATGAACCATTCACAAACCTGATGGCCAGAAGCGCCATCGTCCTCACCGACTCGGGCGGCATTCAGGAAGAGGCCCCGAGCCTTGGCAAGCCCGTACTCGTCCTTCGCGATACCACCGAGCGCCCGGAGGCGGTCGAAGCAGGTACCGTAAAGCTCGTCGGTACCGATGAAGAAAAGATCTTCCATACGGCCTATGAGCTTTTGACGGATGAGAAGGCGTACAAAGCCATGGCAGAAGCCGTGAATCCATATGGAGACGGCCATTCGGCAGAGCGTATTGCAGATGCCCTTCTCTACATCGAAGGATTAAGTGATAAAAAACCGACTAAATTTATAGCCAAGTAAAAAATCCTATGCTATAATGTACATGTGCATTTGCATGTTTTACTTTTGACATGCTTTTTTTAGAAACCATAGCGAGAAACCAGATGGACAACAAGGGGAAACTGCCGAAGGATGATGACTGGCATCCGCTGAGAAGTGCTGCCGTCGCATCAGGAGCAGGGCTGACCATGCTGGCCTCCATCGCTTTGGGCGTATGGGCGGGTCTCAAGGCCGATGAATGGCTGGGCACCGATCCATGGGGACTCATTCTGCTTTCTGTCTTAGGAGCGGTCGGCGGTTTGTGGTCTGCAATTACACAGATATTAGGTAAGAAATGATATGAACTTCGACTTGACTTTTCCTCACTATGCCAAGCGCATGAATCAGTACATTCTGGTCATCGCTGTCATCGGCGCAGGCATACTGCTCGCCTGGCAGGGCTGGGCATATGCGATTGCCTGGGGGTTAGGCTGCCTGTTTCATATCTTTTTTTTCAGCCTCATGCTGGTGAAGTTTAATCAGTGGCAGAGAGACAAGCGAGAAGTGGACTTCATCGGACACCGCCTTGTGGTATTCACGATGCTCCGCTTTATTTTGGAGATCGCAAGCTGCGTAGCGGTGATCTTCACGCCGCTCAATATATTGGCCTATTTAGGTGGCTTACTTACACTGCCTGCTGCAACTCTTGGGGAGCGGCTGGTCGGTTTAATTAAGGAGTAGTTTTCTTGATATCCTTGTAAGAGAAAGGGGGTGAGAATATGCATCTTCATACGGGTACACATGTTGTAGAGCAGCTCTTTGGTATGTCTGTAAATATGGATACGCTTTATACCACATGGCTTACTGCCATCATCGTCTTTATCGCCGTATTTGCAGCGACCAGAGGCAGATCCCTGATCCCGGGAGGCTGGCAGAATGTGATCGAAATGGTGATCGAAGGCCTTTGCTCTCAGTTTGAAAGCAATGTCGGGTCGAAATACCGTCAGGTAGCGACCGTCCTTCTGACACTGTTCCTCTTCATCTTCACCGCGAACCAGATCGGTCTTCTGCCGACGGAACACCTGACTGCGTCCCCGACGAATGACGTGAATACCACGCTGGGTCTGGCAATTGCCTGCTCGCTCATCACGCACTTCTACTTCATCAAGTGCAAGGGGTTTGGACACTGGTTTTCCCATTTCTTCAAACCGTTCCCGGTATTCGTCGTCATGAATCTGCTCGAAGAAGTCTCTAAGCCAATTACGCTGGCTATGCGTCTATTCGGCAACATTCTCGCAGGCGAAATTCTGCTGGAAATCCTGTATTTCCTCTGCCCATGGCTTGTACCTATGATCTGGATCGCCGTTTCGTTATTCATCGGTCTGGTTCAGGCATACATTTTCACCACCCTGACATCTGTATACATGAAGGAAAGCATCGACTGACCGACATCAGAAAACAGGGAAAGCGCGCCGCCGCTTCAAACCGGTACGGCACCGTCCGTCCAAACGGCATCAGCACATGGCTCTGCCTGACCAATCCATTGGGCAGAGTGCCAAAACATTTTATAATTCTCTAGGAGGAATTAACATCATGGATCAGACTATCGTTGCACAGTATTCCCTTATCGCAGCAGCACTCATTGCCGCAGTTGCAGCTCTTGCAGCAGCATTCTCCGACTCCAAAGCCGCTTGCAAAGCTCTCGAAGGCATGACCCGTCAGCCGGAAATGGCAGGCAAACTCTTCACCAACATGCTCGTAGCTATCGGCCTTATCGAATCTATTCCGATCATCGCTATCGTTATCGCTCTCGTACTCGTATTCGCTAACCCATTCCTGAAATAATTATTCCTGTTTATCGATCGATAATTAAGGAATAGCCTTGAAGGAGGGAACGAATTGGTAGAACTGAATGGTACACTGCTGATTCAGATCTTCAACTTTATTATTCTCTGTGCTATTCTTGGCTTTTTCTGCTACAAGCCGGTACTCAAAGTACTCGACGACCGCAAAGCTCGTATTAAAAACGACCTGGACAGCGCTGCCCAGTCCAAAGCTGCTGCTGAAGAGCTGAAAGTCAGCTACGAAGCCCAGCTGAAAGACGCACAGGCAAAAGCCCAGGAAATTGTGGATAAAGCAGTCAAAGAAGCCAAGGTGCAGGCGCAGGCACAGATTGATGAAGCCCATGCATCTATCGCTAAAGCAAAGGAACAGGCCAGCCAGCAGATCGAAAGAGAACGCAAGGATGCTCTGGAAGACTTGAAGGCTCAGGTGGCAGTCCTTTCCTGCGATATTGCAGCCAAGATCATCAGCAAGAACATGACGCCGGACGCCAACGACCGGCTCATCGCAGAAAGCATCGCAAAGCTGGATGCTAAAAAAGCAGGTAAATAATCATGGATAAGAACGTAATCCTTGCAAAGAAATACGGTCGCGCCATCTATGAAATCGCTGCTGAACAGAACAGCTTGGAAAAAACAGAAGAAGAACTTCACCTGATCGCAGACGCCATCAAGGAACATGCAGATCTGAAGGAGCTTCTTTTCCATCCTCTGCTTGCAAAGGATGTCAAGAAAGATACGATTAAGAAATTATTTGCAGATAAGGTTCAGCCTGTCGTTCTGCAGTTCTGCTATGTCGTAATCGACAGAGACCGCATTACCGACTTCCCCGCTATGGTAGACGTCTACACGACGCTTGCGCATCACGGCATGGGTATCGAAGAAGCCATCGTGACTTCCGCACTCCCGATGACCAAGTCGCAGGTGGAAGCATTGAAAGCGAAACTCTCCGAAATTACAGGGAAGAAGATTCTCATGAAGCAGAAAGTGGACACGGCGCTGATTGGCGGTTTCACCGTTCAAGTGGGCGACCGCCTGATCGATGGGTCCGTAGCCAGACAGCTGCAGACACTGAAAGCTATTATGATGCAAAGAGATTGAGGTGACTTCTAGGAAATGAAAATCAGTTCAGATGAAATTACATCTGTCATTAAAAAACAGATTGAAAACTACAAAGTAGACCTCAATGTCGATGAAGTTGGTACGGTTCTTGAAGTCGGCGACGGTATCGCTCATATCTATGGGCTCGAAAACTGCATGGCCGGCGAACTGCTTGAACTGCCTAACGGCGTATATGGCATGGCTCTTAACCTGGAAGAAAGCAACGTAGGTGCCGTTCTTCTGGGCCGCGCTGAAACCATTAAGGAAGGCGACACAGTCAAGAGAACAGGCCGTCTGATGCAGGTCCCGGTAGGGGACGCTGTTATCGGCCGCGTTGTCAATGCACTGGGTCAGCCGATCGATGGCAAAGGCGAAATCAAGACCGCCGAATTCCGCGACATTGAAATTAAAGCACCGGGCATTGCTGACAGACAGCCAGTCAATGTACCGCTGCAGACTGGTCTCAAATGTATCGACTCCATGGTTCCGATCGGCCGTGGTCAGCGTGAACTTATCATCGGTGACCGTGGTACCGGTAAAACCGCTATCGGTATCGATACCATTCTGAACCAGAAGGGTCAGAACGTTATTTGTATTTACGTATCCATCGGCCAGAAAAACTCCAACGTCGTTCGTGTATACGAAAGACTGAAGCAGGCTGGCGCTATGGACTACTCCATCATCGTCCACGCAGGCGCATCCGAAGGCTCCCCGATGCAGTACCTGGCACCATACTCCGGTGTCTCCATCGCGGAATACTTCATGCATCAGGGCAAAGACGTCCTCATCATTTATGATGACCTCTCCAAGCACGCTGTCGCATACCGCGCTATGTCCCTGCTGCTCCGCCGTCCACCAGGACGTGAAGCTTACCCGGGCGACGTATTCTACCTGCACTCCAGACTGCTGGAACGTGCTGCCCGTCTTTCCAAAGAACTCGGCGGCGGCTCTATCACCGCTCTTCCGATCATCGAAACTCTGGCAGGCGACGTAGGTGCATACATCCCGACCAACGTTATTTCCATCACCGACGGTCAGATCTACCTCGAAACCGCGCTCTTCTACTCCGGTATCCGTCCGGCTATCAATGTCGGCCTCTCCGTATCCCGTGTAGGCGGCTCCGCACAGATCAAAGCGATGAAACAGGTCGCAGGTACCCTGCGTCTGGACCTCGCTCAGTATCGCGAACTCGCAGCATTTGCTCAGTTCGGCTCCGACCTCGACGCTGCTACCAAGGCACAGATCGACCGCGGCCAGAGAACCACAGAGATCCTGAAACAGCCACAGTACTCCCCATACCCGGTCGAAGATCAGGTACAGGCGATCTACGTAGCCGTCAACGGATACCTGGATGATGTAGAAGTCAATGAAGTCGTTGATTTCGAACATCAGATTCTCGCATTCCTCCACAGTAGCCATCCGGAAATCGGCGAAGACATCATCAAGAATAAGAAACTGACTGATGAAAACGAAGAAAGACTCAAAGCTGCTATTGTTGAATTCAAAGAACGCTACAACGCAAAAAAGTCTGAAACGGTAGAGGGGTGATCTGATTGGAAAGTACGCGTGATATAAAAGGGCGCATTAAATCTGTCACCAACATCCAGCAGATCACAAAAGCAATGAAGATGGTCGCCGCAGCCCGTCTGCGTAAAGCAGAAGAAAAAGCAAACGGCTCCCGTCCCTATGCTGAAAAAATCGGAGAGCTTCTGCGCCGTGCTTCTTCGGTAACACCCGGTTTCACCAGCCCGCTCTTTAGAACAGGCAAAGTGAAGAAGGTCGGCTATCTTGTCATCAGTGCAGATAAAGGCCTCGCCGGTGCTTATAACTCCAATGTTATGAAGCAGACCTTAAGTGAAATCTCCGGTAAGGATCGGTCAGAGTATGCACTCTACGTGTGCGGCAAGCAGGGAAGAAACTACCTGAAATTCCGCGACTATGATCTGGATTCCTATCATTTCGGCTTTTCTGACAAACCGTCGGCACAGGACTCCATCGCTCTTGCAAAAGAAATGGTGGACTACTTCACCAAAGAAGAAGTCGACGAAGTCTACATTATTTACACAAAATTCATCACTGCTCTCCGCCAGCAGGTGAAGGTACAGAAATTACTTCCTGTCGAATCGCCGAAGGCAGAAGCAGGCGAAGCAGACAAAGAACCATCCGTGGATGATGAATACATCTTCCTGCCGGATGCAGGCACAGTCCTTTCCAAGCTGCTTCCTGAATATGTACAGGTGCAGGTTTACAACGCCATGCTCCAGTCCGCTGCCTCCGAACTTGGCAGCCGAATGGCAGCTATGTCCGCTGCAACCGACAACGCGACCGAAAGAATCGCCGACCTCAACCTTACGTACAACAAAGCACGTCAGGCACAGGTCACCAACGAAATTTCCGAAATCGTCGGCGGCGCAGCTGCGCTTGAATAAACCCGCATAAAGAATTTAAGGAGGAATGCTTCTTCATGGCAAATGAAAAGGAGATGCAGGTAGGTAAAGTAGTCCAGATCATCGGCGCAGTCGTAGATATTGCATTCGATGACGACAAAGAACTCCCTGCTATCTATAACGCAATCCATGTAAAAGATGATAAATCCGGCGTTCCTGTTGATGTTATCTGTGAAACCATGCAGCACCTCGGCGACGGCGTCGTCCGTGCCGTAGCTATGAGCTCCACAGATGGCATGGTACGTGGAATGAAAGCAGTCGACACCGGCCGTGCTATTGCAGCACCGGTAGGCGACGGCTGCCTTGGACGTATTTTCAACGTTCTCGGACAGACAGTAGATAACGATCCGGCCAAAGTACCGGCATCCGACTACTGGCCGATTCATCGCCCGGCACCGGCCTTCAAAGACCAGTCCCCGGCAGCTGAAATTTTCGAAACCGGCATCAAAGTCGTCGACCTGATCTGCCCATACGCAAAAGGCGGTAAGATCGGTCTGTTCGGCGGTGCAGGCGTAGGTAAAACAGTCCTGATTCAGGAACTGATCCACAACGTAGCGACCGAACATGATGGCTGCTCCGTATTCTGCGGCGTAGGCGAACGTACCCGTGAAGGCAACGACCTCTGGGGCGAAATGAAAGACTCCGGCGTCCTGAACAAAGTAGCACTGGTCTATGGCCAGATGAACGAACCTCCGGGAGCTCGTATGAGAGTCGCCCTGACAGGTCTGACCATGGCAGAATACTTCCGTGATAAACAGGGCCAGGACGTACTGCTCTTCGTCGACAACATTTTCCGTTTCGTACAGGCAGGCTCCGAAGTATCCGCACTGCTCGGCCGTATGCCGTCTGCCGTAGGTTACCAGCCAACGCTCGCAACCGATATCGGCGAACTGCAGGAACGAATCACTTCCACCAAGACCGGTTCCATCACATCCATTCAGGCTGTATATGTACCGGCCGATGACCTCACCGACCCGGCTCCGGCTGGCGTATTCACCCACCTGGATGCTACCACGGTACTGAACCGTTCCATCGCTGAACTGGGTATTTACCCGGCAGTCGATCCGCTGGACTCCACTTCCCGTATCCTTGATCCGAACGTACTCGGCGAGGAACACTACGAAGTAGCCCGCGGCGTACAGGCTATTCTGCAGCGCTACAAAGAACTGCAGGATATCATCGCCATCCTCGGTATGGAAGAACTTTCTGATGACGACAAGGTCATCGTTGCTCGCGCAAGAAAGATCCAGAGATTCCTGTCTCAGCCGTTCTTCGTAGCTGAACAGTTCACAGGCTCCCCAGGTAGATATGTACCGCTGAAGGAAACCATCAGAGGCTTCAAGGAAATCCTTGCAGGCCAGCACGATGATATGCCTGAAGGCGCATTCTACATGGTCGGCACAATTGATGAAGCAATCGAAAAGGCTGAAAAGATGAAGAAAGGGGAATAAGCCATGGCTGATACCCTTACTCACTCCATGCACGTGGAAGTCATCAGTCCGGATGGTCCGATCTTCAGTGAAGACAATGTGGACATGGTGGTGGCCCGCGCAGAAGACGGCGAATTCGCTGTCTTGAAAAACCATCTGCCTCTGGCAGCCGCTTTGGAAATGTGCGTCGTACGCATTAAAAAAGCAGCTGAAGAACAGAAGGTCGCTGTATTCGGCGGGTTCTTGGAAAATTCCAAGAACAACGTAAACATCGTGGCTCCGCTGGCTGAGCTGGCTGAAACCATCGATGTAGCACGCGCCCAGGCAGCGAAAAAGCGTGCAGAAGACAGACTGGCTTCTCACAGCGCAGACATCGATATGGATCGCGCAAGACTCGCTCTCATGCGTGCACTGACACGCCTTAAAGCGACCGGAACGATCTGATAGAGAAACAAAAAAGGAGCTGTGAAGAAATGAATCCTCATTTCTTCATAGCTCCTTTTTACTATGCTTTCATTTGGTTCAGGGTTCAGGGTTCAGGGTTCAAGGTTCAAGGTTCAGGGCTTTCGTGGCGGCTTCGTCGCCTTTTTTAAAAGATGGTATTCCCGTATCGCAGCCTTCCCCTCTAGGGGAAGGTGCCCCGCAGGGGCGGATAGGGTGACTATGGCATGAAAGACAGCTGGGATAAGGTTTCCCGGTCACTCCCCTGAGAGAGCTGCAAGTCCCCCGCAGCAGATGGAACGCGAAAATGAGATGATCGTTATTTCACATCGCCTTTTTTCCCATCCTCAGATATCAGAGGTCGTATATCTGAGGCGGATCGCCGGATACCGGTCAGCAGTCACTTCTTCCCACGCAAACCGCTCCCATATGGTATAATAAAGATAACAAAAGCAGTGTGGCTGCTATTCTTTCGCAAGAATAAATAATAACACGCCGGGACCACCGGACATTTAGCAAGGAGGAGAGACCATGGACGAAATTTTCAATCGCGGAACCTGCCGCTACTTCAAAGAACTGACCCCTGTGCCGGATGAAGAGCTGCTGACGCTCGTCAAGGCGGGCATGCAGGCGCGTGCTGTCGGCAACCAGAAGTCCCGTGACTTCATCATCGTCACTCGTGAAGATCTGGTGAAAGCCATTTCTCACAACAGCATCATCGCCGGCCCGGCGCGCAAGGCGTCTGCTGCGATCGTCATCGTCGGCAAGAAGGATGGCATCAGCTTCCCTGAAGAATGGAGCTTCGACTGTGCGGCGGCTGCGCAGAACATACTGATCGAAGCTGAGCACCTTGGTCTTTCCACCCTGTGGATGCAGGTGTATCCGTATCAAGACAGAAAGATCCATCTGTGCCATATCTTAGACATCTCGACGGATGAAGACCCCTTCTGCATCATCGCCGTCGGCTATGCAGACCGTCGTCCGGTGAGACTGAATCGCTATGATGAGAATGCTGTCTCCTATGATCTGTATGGGAATCATAAGAAGAAATAAAAACGGAAGCCATGCGCGAAGCGCATGGCTTTTTGAGTATCCGCGCGCTGTGATATAATGGGGCAAGGAGAGGGGGGAGTGACTGGTGGCTAGTGGCTAGGGATTAGGAATCAGAAAATGCTCCCTTTTCGTAGAATTCGTCGGGATACTTGAATCAAGCATTTCTCTCGTATCGTCATTTCGAGCGAAGTCGAGAAATCTCTCTTGCACTGCGTTGAGCTGCAGCGATGCGCGTATCGGTAACCGATGCCTTATTGCTTTGCTTTTCAGCTGCCCCATGGAAGTGGTTTCCCTGGGGATGACGAACGGAGAAGCTCTTACACCTTAAACCGCAAACCACACACTCTATTACCCCGGAGGTGATCGTATGAACTATAAACTGTTATTCACCGCGACGGTCTGCGCTGCCGCTTTCTGCGCTACTCCCATCCATGCGGACTACACGAGCTGGCAGGATCTGAGCTATGATTTTTCGAAGATCAGTCGCATTTATGTGGGCCGCGTGGAGATGAGTGATGTCGCCTTGAGCAGTGCGAGACAGAAGAGCTTGGAAACGACATTTGCCAGCCGCATGAACAAGGCAAAAATTCCCAAGGATGTGATGCTTACCATAGAAGCACCGACGGCTTCGAAGGGACTTTCCGGCTCCCGTGTGCAGAAAGCGTCGGCCGAGAGCGGGACGGAAGAGGCGGATGATCTCTTCGAAGCGGCGAAGGCCGCGAATGCACAGGTATACATTCTGCCCAGACTCACTCGCTGGCAGGTGAAGAGCTACATCGAGCCGGCGCATGTGGAGTGGAGATCTGTTCAGGTGCGTGATTCCTATCAGGACAAGGATGGAAACTGGCATGATTTCTACCGCACAGAAACCTACCCCGACTATGTGCCTGCGCGGGAGATTCCCTATGCTGTGGTGACGATGACCTTCGAATGGTATGATGTAGAGAGCGGTGCGCTGATCGCTTCGAGCGAGGATGACCGCACGCGCAATGCGGAGAACGATCCGAAGGGGATGTATCAGCGCATCGTCGACCGCTTTGCAAAGGATCTGAAAGAGAAAGTGACTAGTGACTAGTGACTGTATTCGTATATTAAGCCCCCATCTGAGATGGGGGACCC
>ERZ1034687.1074-NODE-1074-length-15457-cov-158.538177_pt1 | contig 15457 bp, 24 predicted proteins | sample MGYA00520704_ERZ1034687 | MGnify/ENA primary metagenome ERZ1034687 (study PRJEB33766, sample SAMN09781762) | gut metagenome | biome: gut microbiome | host: Homo sapiens | place: Madagascar | study: EMG produced TPA metagenomics assembly of the PRJNA485056 data...
AGCATATACAACTCGGTGAAAAGCTTGAAGATGCAAAAGGAAAACTTGCAAGCATTGAAGCTCAGGTTGGAAAGAATAGTCAAGAGTACAAAGATCAAGAAAAAGTTGTTAATGAATTGCAGAAGCAGTATGATGAAAGCACAGCAGCACAGGACAAGAACAAGAAATCATTGTCACAGCTTGCAGTGCAGATGAACAATGCTCAAGCAGACGTTATCAAGACCACAAAAGAGATTGACAACCTCGGCAAAGAATCTGACGATAGTGCAAAACAGGTTGATAATCTGTCGAAAAAAATGGGTGATGCTGATGGAGCATCAAAAAATCTTAATGGTGGTTTCACAGTGCTCAAGGGCACAATGGCTAATCTTGCATCACAGGCAATCAGCAAGATTGTTGATGGATTCAAGCAGCTTGTAGGCGGTGCGGTGGACTATCAGAAGTCTATGGAGTATTACACGACATCGTTTACGGTCATGACAGGCTCAGCCGATAAAGCAGGGGAAACAGTCAAAAAGCTTGCTGATATTGGAGCAACAACTCCGTTTGATATGCCACAGTTGGCAGATGCAACATCTTTGCTGATGAACTTTGGGTTTAGTGCTGATGATGCGGTTGATAGTATGATGATGCTTGGTGATATATCACAGGGTAATGCAGACAAGCTGAACTCCATTGCGAGAGCGTATGGAAAAATGAACTCTGCACAGAAAGTAACACTTGAAGACATCAACATGATGATTGATGCAGGATTCAACCCGTTACAGGAAATCTCAGAGAAAACTGGAGAAAGCATGAAAAGCCTTTACGACAGAATATCGAAAGGTACAATGTCGGTTGATGAGATCACGGAGTCTATGAAGCGGTCAACGTCTGAAGGTGGCAAATACTTTCAGTCAATGGATGCACAATCTCAAACTTTGGATGGTAGACTTTCGACATTGAGCGATACGGTCAATTCCAAACTTGGTGAAGCATTACAGCCGATTCTACAAAAGGCCGCTGATGAGTGGATTCCAAACATCACAAATGCAATCGACAATATGGATATTGATTCTGTTGTTTCTGTCATTGATGATATTGTTTCTGGTGTTGGTGATTTATTCGGATTCATCATGGATAATGGCGATACGATTATTTCACTTGTTGCTGGCATTGGTACCTCTATGTTAACGTGGAACGTTGCAAGCATGATTAACGGTGTTGTAGGGGCTGTTAAAGCATATCAGGCTGCTAATGAAGGTGCATCTGTTGCACAGGCATTGCTTAATGGTGTTATGAATGCCAATCCGATTATGCTCGTTGTCACGTTGCTTGCAGGACTAATAGCAACAATTATCACATTATGGAATACAAACGAGGGGTTCCGAAATGCTGTTATAAATGTGTGGAATGCATTCAAAGACACGGTCGGAAATGTAATTACATCGGTTGGTGGATTCATAGACAACCTTATATCGTGGTTTCAGACCCTTCCTGGGCGTATTGGCGCATTCCTTGGTAATGTTATAAGCAACGTACAGAATTGGGTTTCTAACATGGTTTCTAGGGCTTCTGAAGCAGGTTCTAACTTTGTCAATGGTGTTGTGTCATTTATCAGTGGACTTCCGTCTGCTGTATGGAATTGGCTATCAAGTGCATTGAATAACGTGTGGAACTTTGCGGGGCAGTTGGCACAAGCAGGAGCAAATGCCGCATCAGGGCTTGTGAATAACATTATCAATACAATCAGTGGACTTCCAGGGCAGTTATATAACTGGGGAGTTGATATGGTTAAGGGTATCGCAAACGGCATCAAGGGAGCGATTCGTCATGTAACGGATGCAGTCAGCGGTGTTGCAGACAAAATCAAGTCATTTCTTCATTTCTCAAGACCCGATGAAGGTCCATTGGCTGAATACGAAAGTTGGATGCCTGACATGGTACAAGGTTTGAGCGATTCTTTAAGAAAGGCAAGTCCAGAACTAATCAATCAGACTGAAGCATTGGCAAATGGTATGTCTGATGCATTCAATGTGAACGGTGGTATTTCTACAAGTGGTGGAAGAAGCTACAATGCTATGGTTGAAGCATTCAAGGATGCTTTATCTCAGGTCAAAATCGAGATGGACAATGAAGAAATGGGACATTTCGTAGATAAAACTGTTACAAAATTGATATACAATTAAGGCGGTAAAAATATGAGAAATTATGTTATTCAAAATGGGCTTGACAGCCGATATTTAAAAGGATTGCTGATACAGGAATTGCCACCGATTACAAAGCCATTGATGCGAACGAGCATTGAACAGATAGATGGCCGTGATGGTGACGTTATCACAAGACTTGGATATTCAGCGTATGACAAAAAAATGAAAATCGGTCTGTTTGGTGATTATGATATTGACGAAATCATTTCGTTCTTTAATACAAGTGGAACGGTAATATTTTCAAATGAAGCTGAAAGATATTACAGATATGACATTCTTGATGCTGTCGATTATGAACGCCTTATGAGGTTCAGAACGGCTGAGATCACGTATCATGTGCAACCGTTCAAGTACAGCACACTTGAAAAAATGAAGGTGTTTGACAATCCAACCGGAGCTATTACCGTTAGAAATAACGGCAATTATGTTTCCAAACCGATTATTCATATCAAGGGCTCAGGGATTATCAACCTGTCATTGAATGGTGTGCAGTTGTTCCGTATTGATATGAGCGCATCAAATTCTATCACCATAGACACAGAAAGGCTCGAAGCGTATAATGATGATGTATTGATGAACAGATACGTTGTCGGAAATTACGACAAATTTGTGCTGAAAGTTGGGCCTAATTCCGTTTTGTGGGATGGACAGCTTACATATATTGCATTTGTAAATGTATCGAGGTGGATTTAATGGAAAAGACGAATCTTGAAATGATCAAGGGTGATACATTGAGCTTTGCAGTTGAGGTTGAGTTCGATGACAAACCGCAGGAGCTTGAAAAGGCGTTCTTCACGTGCAAAAAGAATCTTGATGATAGCGATGTCGTATTCCAGAAAACACTTGAAGATGGTATTTCATTCAGAAAGCAGGAGCGCAACAAGATGTATTACGTTGTGCGAATCGCGCCTGAAGATACAAATGATATTGAAGCAGGACATTATTTTTACGACATGCAAATTGAACTTAACAATGATGTGTTTACTATCCTGACAGGTACATTGAAAATACGATATGGAATCACGGATTAGGGGGTGCATAAAATGGGCGAATACTTTACAAAACCTGTATGCAAAATCTTGATGTTGAAAGGTGAAAACGGCCAAAAAGGCGAAAGAGGACCTAAAGGTGAAAATGGTCTGAATGGTAAAGATGGCCTTAACGGCGAAAAGGGGGAAGGTATTCCAACAGGTGGTACAACAGGACAGTTTTTGAAAAAGAAAAGCAACACCGATTATGAATATGAATGGGCTGATATTACTCCAACTTCAATTATTTCAAACAATGAAATTGACGCTATCATGAAAGAGTAGGTGATGATATGGAACACATTACAATGCCGAGAGGGGATTTGCGAAATATTCATTTTACCGTTCACGATGCAAACGATGCAGAGGTAAGCCAAGGATTCACTCAAATTACTTTTACGGTAAAAGCAAATACGTTGGCTCGAAAAATTATCATCCAGAAAAAACTGACTGACGGAACGATAACTAAAGACGGAAATGTATATTCATTCTCAATTCTTCCGGAGGATACAGACAAAATTAATTTTGGTACTTATTATTATGATATCGAGCTTATTAGAGGTGACAAGATACATCAGACGTTTATAGGTAAGCTGATTATCACGGAAGAAGTCACATTTGCATGTGATACCGAAAAAGGGGTGTAAAGCATGGATGATTACAAGATTATCATGCTTGCGGACGATGATCATTTAACTTTGAAAATGGATACCGTTTCAGTTGTCGGGACAGACGATTATAACGAATTAGCAAATATTCCTAAAATCAACAATGTTGAAGTAAAAGGAATCAAAACGCTTGCAGATTATGATATTGAGAGCGCAAGCGAAGCAAAAAAAGAACATGAAAATCTGAACAGAGAAATAAACATACATGTAAGCAATGCAGATATACACGTATCACGTACAGATAGGTTGAAATGGGACAGCGGTACGACGTATACTGTTAGCGAAGGAAATCTGATTATAGGAGGAAAATAACAATGACAGCAATTTCAGAAATCACATTACCTAATGGAGCGACTTACGACATCAAAGATGCAACAGCAAGAAATGAAATTAGCATGCTAAAGGGCTCTAATACAGGCGCTATGCATTACGCAGGTGTTACAGAAACGGTACTTGCGGATGGCTCTAACACATCACCAATTAAGATCAATAAGGTAGATTATACGCCATCAAACGGTGACGTTGTAATTTACGGACAGCTTGAATTCGTATGGTCTACATCTGATAATAAATGGCACGAGTTTGGTAGTACAGGCAGTCTTAAGGGATTGGCATTCAAGGATTCTGCGAGTGCATCATATACACCAGCAGGTTCAGTTTCCGCACCGACTATTTCGGTTGCTGTAAATACAGCGAATGTTACGCCTATCACTGATGTAGGCACATTGCCAAGTTTCACGGCAGCGGTTGAAAATGAGGTTCTAAAGCTTGGATTTTCAGCAGGGAATTTGCCAACAAAAGGAACAGCAGTAGCGGTTGCAACGGGAATCAAGTCTGCTAGTGCATCCGAACCAAAATTCACAGGTGGCGCTTCAACAATTACAGTGAAATAAGGAGGATGGCTTGAATGGCTGATATATCAAGTATCAAACTTCCAAACGGCACAACATACACTGTCAAGGATGCTACAGCCAGAAGCCATACAGGAAATAAAAGCAATCCTCATGGAGTTACTAAAGAACAAGTTGGACTAAGCAACGTTGCAAACTATGATCAATCAAAAGCGATCAAAAGCATTACAAGGTCAGGAACGACATTTACAGCAACGGCATTGGATGGAACAACTACTACATTTACTCAGCAAGACAACAGCACTACATATTCAGCAATTACTAACGAAAAGATTGATTCTATATGTGTATAGAAAGGGGAATGAAAAATGGCTTTTTTAGATGAAAAGGGATTGACGTATTTCTGGGGGAAGGTTAAGGAATTTTTCTGCAAAAAAAGTGACGTTCTCAGCTATTCTGGTATCAATTCTAGCTCGAATCTAACTGATAAAATTGCAGGAGCAAGCGCCTTGAAGGATGTGTTTACTCCAAAACTTATATGGTCAAATGCAGCACCAAGTGCAGAATTTGAAAGTCAGACTATTACTCTAAGTAGCAACTACGATGCGATACTGGTTGTATACAAGACATGGAGCGGTGAAAGCAATATGTCCATTCGAATGGTATTCAACAACAACACTAATGCAGAATTACTTTCTGCCGACACTCACATAGCTTACCGGAGATGCAAACTGAACGGTAACGCTCTGCTTTTTGAAAAAGGGAAACATATCCTAGACTATGGAAGTGAGCGAGTACATAATGGATTAATAGTGCCAACACATGTATATAGCTTAAGTTTGAAGAGAGGTTGACATGAGATACACAATTAATATTGATGAAAATGGTTATATTTTATCTATTGCAAACACAGAAAATGACAAAGATGAAATTGATTTAGATGCACTAGATTTAAACTTTCTAAACTGTTACAAGTATGAAAATGGGAAAACATTCCTAGATGAGACAAAAAAGCAGAAAATGATGGAAGCAGAAAAAAACAAACCATATGTTGCAACTTATGCAGAAAGACTGGATGCTATTGATTCAGCAATTGAAGCTCTTGCTGAAATGATAGGAGGAAGCGAATAATGGTCAAATGGTATTTATTACAGATTCATATGAACCGTATGACATTGGAAGAAGTGCCTAAGAGATGGCATGATGCAGTGGCAGAAGCATTGAAGAAGACAAACAGTTAACTCAAGCTGAGGTAAAAGTTTTAACAATACAGGCGCATTGAGCGCCTTTTTAGTATAATAAATATAAGCGAGGTGTGAGATGATAAAGCTATTTGGAACAACAGACAAGGATTTTTCAAGCAATGGCGATGCAGTAATTCAGCCATTCAAAGCAAAAGTCCATAAAGAGGACAACGGAAAATTCTATCTTAATATTGAAACGGACATATCATATGTTGACATTCTGACAGAAAATAGAATTATCGTTGCAGATACTCCACAAGGCGCACAGGCTTTCCGCATTAAGAATCCAGAAAAGACAAAAAGCAAAATCACAATCAAGGCACCACATATCTCATATGATGCAGAAAACTATGTGATTGCAGACAGTTATGTTGTTGATAAAAATTGCAACGATGCGATGGACCATTTGAACAGTGCTACGGACAATCCTAGCCCGTTTCAGACGGTGTCTGACGTTGCAGCAGTTGATTCATACAGGTGCGTGAGAACATCGCTGTATGACGCTTTCAGCACGGTTTTAGAGCGCTGGGGCGGGCACTTTGTGCGCGACAACTACAGGTTTGGTATCATGAGTACTATCGGACGTGATAATGGCGTGACTGTACGTTACAAAAAGAATCTGAAGGAAATGACATGCACGGCAAACTGGGACAATGTTGTGACAAAACTAATGCCAGTTGGTAAAGATGGCTTGCTTTTGGATGAGGTCTATCTTTATAGCAAGACACAGTATGATATTCCTTTTACAAAAGTCGTGTCTTTCAATCAGAATGTTGACCAAGACCTATACAAGGATGCAGACGGGCATCTTGATGAGACAGCATACAACAATGCGCTGATTGATGATTTGAGAACTCAGGGGCAGGCATATGTCGATGAAAACTGCGTTCCGAAAGTGAATTATACACTAAAAGCAAACGTAGAAAAATTGACAGACATTGGAGATACAATCGAAGTCGTTGACGAGCCGATGGGTGTGGATATTACAACACATGTTATTTCGTACGACTATGATTGCATTATGGGGAAGTATACGGAGCTTGAGTTTGGGAACTTTCAACAAAAAGTTTCTGACCTTATGGGAACAGTAAACTCAACAATTCGGCAGAGTGTTGAGAAGAACAATTCTGCTTTACAGGTTGTGTTTTCCGATGCAATTCAACATGCTCAGGAAACAATTCTAGGCATGCTTGGCAATTCTTATGTAGTGTATGAAGGCGACAAGATTCTTGTTGTTGATGCATTACCAAAGGAAGAAGCACGCCATGTTATTATGATCAACAGCGGTGGAATCGGATTTTCAAGCACTGGAATCAATGGAGATTTTGAAAGCGCATGGACGATTGACAATGTGCTGAATATGCAACATATCAACGTTATAAATTTAGTTGCCGATATGATTAAAGGCGGAACATTAAAGCTTGGTTCTAACCTTAACCAGAATGGACAAATTGAAGTCTACGACGAAGCAAACAATCTGATTGCAAAACTAGACAAAAACGGGCTTATTATGTATGGACTTGATGGTTCATATCTAGTGGTCAATAATTATGTAGGCTTTGCAGGATATGACAGAACAGGTGCCAAAACATTCTGGGTTTCAGGTGATGAGTTCCACCAGAAAAAATCTGTCATTGAGGAAGAGATCACGTTGTGCAACAAGGCGAGATTTATTCCGATAATTGTAAAAGATGGCGATACTGTTACAAATGACGGCATCGGCATAGTAGGAGTGTAATATGGCTACATCAGGAACATTCAAAACATCAGCGTATGATGGTGCATGCTTACAATTTGACTGGTCATTGAAAAGTCAAAGCACCGTAAACAATCAATCTGTCATTTCGTGGACATTAAAAGGTGCAGGAATCAAGTCTGGTTATTGGTACATGGCAGGCCCTTTCAAGTGCACTGTAAACGGTACTGTTGTTTATCAATCAAACACTAGAATTAAGTTATATACAGGTACGGTTGTTGCATCTGGTGAGCTTGCAATCGGTCACGATACTAACGGTGCAAAGAGTTTCAGCGCATATGCAGAGTGTGCAATTTATGTTACGAGCGTAAACTGCAAAGGTTCTGGAAGTTGGAGCCTTCCCGATATTGGCAGAGCATCACAGCCAAGTTTGAACACATGGCCGAACAATTCTCCTGATTTTAATATCGGAGATACTATTATTGTGCATATGAACCGCAAGTCAACAGTATTTACGCATACTGTTGTGTTGAAGTTGGGTTCATATAGTTATACTATCGGCACCGGCGTAACGGATAACATTTCATTGGATACGGACAAGATTGCATCGAGTTTGTATGCGCAAATGCCAAACAGCAATGCCATGAATGGAGAAATCATTGTCACAACGTATAGTGGCAGCACAGTTATAGGAACGTCAAGCTGTGCCATTATTGCGCACGTTGTAAATTCTAATCCGACATTTGATGTTTCATATGAGGATTCAAATTCGGCAACTGTTGCAATCACTGGTGATAATCAGTACATTATCAGGAATAACTCGACATTGAAAATCAGCATAAGCAATGCGCAGGCATTAAACAGTGCCACGTTGAAATCAATTACTGCCGTAGTAAATGGAAATGCTTATACAGGCACGTTAAATGGCTCTACAGGCGTTATAAATGTCGGCGTGGTAAATGTATCACACGATACTGAAGTGAACGTTAAATTGACGGATTCGAGGGGAAACGAGGGCATCAGAAAAATCACGGTGCTTGTGTATGATTGGAGTTTACCAAGTGCGATTATCAAGTTGAACCGAAAGAACAACTTTTATTCAGAAAGTATATTAAATGTAAATGCCAACTATGCGTCAATTGGCGGGAAAAATGAAGTAACGATTAAGTACCGCACGAAGAAGGTTGCAAACAGCACATTCAGCACTTACACGACAATTCAGAATAATGCTGATACGAATTTTACGGCTGATAACGAATATGAATGGAATGTACAGGTCAATGTTGCAGACAAGTTAGGGAATACAACATACAATCTGATTCTTCCGAAGGGGATTCCTGTCGCATATGTTGACATCAAGAAATACAGCTTCGGTGTGAATTGTTTCCCGAAACACGACAAAAGTTTTGAAGTCAATGGTGTATGCCTTAGTGGTAATGTACTTTACAACAGTGCAAGTGGAACAGCAGGAACTGTCACATTGTCAGACAGTGTGGAAAATTACACTTATCTTGAAATCTTTTACAGATCGTCTGGCGATAATGCTTGTGGCAGCGTTAAGGTGTTCAGCCCGAGCGGAAAACTTGTGCATTTAGGAACGATTCATTATATTGCGGATTATGACTATGCAAAGTTTGCTCTTGTAAGTGTTGCGGGGTCAATGATCACATTCAACCAGAATTATCAGATTATTCTGAAAAACAACGGTGCAACATATTCAGCAGAAAATGCAATTTACATCACTAGAGTGGTTGGATATTAAACAAAATCATGGTATACTATGAGCGCAGTGTTTTCATGTTCACTGCATTCCTTTCTCAGCCAGTCGGGAGTATTCGGCGGGCTGCTTTTTTATGCAAAAAATTCTATACTAACTTGTCATAGCCTACAGGTTACATAATGTTAGTGAAGAAAAAAAATCACCGTTTGCATTCGGTGATTGATTGATGTATATTATAGGCGTAGGGTTTAGTTGACATTATGGCATGAAATTCTCCTAGTAAATGGCAGGCAGAAATGTCTGCTTTTTACTTGAAAAAAATTTCTATTCCATCAGGTGAAACATGGACAGAATCAAGGACATTGCGCCACAGTGTGCGCTTGTTCTCACGTGTTAGATTATCATATATTGAGCGCCAACCGCTGCTCAAAAATTGGTTAAGATGATCAGTGCTTTTAGGTTTGAAAGATTCAAGCCTTTTTATTTTGTCTTCAGTTTCAGCGTACAGACGTTCATAGGTACTTACAGGCATACGTTTCTTGATGAAAATATAATTCAGATTATCAAGCTCTTTTCTTAATTCTTTTAATTCCTTTTCAGTTGTGTTCTTTGTTTCAGATGTGATGCTTGATATTGTTGCTATATGATCTTTGAGCAGGGCATCAAGATTAGACAATAGATATTTCTCCGTTGCCAGTTCCGCATAGTGCTTTTTGTGTGTGCAGGTATGCACCGAGTGGGCGTTGTTGCATCTATAGTAATAATATCGCTTGCCACCTTTTGGATGGCTCACTCCAACCAGTTTAGAGCGGCATTCTGGACATCTTAAAAGTCCAGTAAATAAATATACATGACGTTGTATTCCAGTTCGTATATTTGCCTGTAATGCGGTCTGAACGGCATTGTATGTTTCTTTCGTGATGTATGGTTCTGCATAGTTGTGGTTTCCACGGTATGATCCTGCATAAAATTCATTCTTTAATATGTGCATATATGACATGTAAGGCCTAGAAAGTCCGTATTTATTGTTTACGTATTCGACAGTGTAATGGACTGATTGATGCAGGAGAAATGATTCGAAAATATCTTTCACTATTGGTGCTTTGGATTCATCAATCACAATGCGTTTATTGCCGTTTTCCGTGGCAATCCTGTAGCCGAAAGGAACGTTACCAGTGATTGGTTGGCCTTGTGCAATTTTGTATTCAAATACGGCTTTGATACGTTCAGAGCCTTTTTTTAATTCATGTTCTGCAAGGTTAACTTTTAGGTTGAACATAAATAATCCGTTTGCAGTTGATGTGTTTATATCGTCCTCACATATGGAAATCATGGCAACGTCATTCTGTTGAAGAAGTTCAAGCATTTTATTAGCTTCAAGAACGTTACGTGAAAGACGGTCAAGACGAGTAAAGGCTATTGCATCCAGATCACGAAGGTTTGACAGCATGGATTGAAGCTGCGGACGTTTCATGTTGCTTGCTGAGTATCCTTCGTCAATGTAGATATGTATTAGGTTATGATCATTGTCGTTGCACCATTGCGTTATTTCTTCAGTCTGAGCCTGTATTGAATATCCATATTTCTTTTGTTCATCTGTTGAAACACGAGCATATCCTGCCACTCGCAGATTTTTTCTCATAAAAATACCTCCGATTGTTTGAAAATAAAAAAAGCAGTCCATACTAGCCGATGAGGCGGTGAAAATATGGACGCAGAAAAAATATATTCATTATTGTTTAATCTTTATGCTGAACAGGAAAATATCCAAATTGAATATGAGTTAAACAACTCTTTTTTTTCGACAGATGGTTTCAATCAGAAACATTCTTGCTGTCAAGGTACAGTTTCATTATCTTCAGATACAGCTCATCCTTCTCAGCTTCTGGAAGATCGTGAAACAGAGACTCGATGCGCAGTGTGAGGTCTGTCGCTTCATCATAGCTTGACGTATCAATGCCAAAATATGAAATGTCGATACCGTAAACCTCGCAAAAACGTTTCAGCGTTGAAAGAGTCAAGGAACGTTTTCCAGACTCAATATTTGATATGGCAGGTCTTGAAAGCCCGACAAGTTCGGCAAGCTCAGATTGTTTAAGATCACGTGAGTTGCGTAATTCTTTGAGTTTCCTTCCTATTGATTTATTGTTGATCATTATTATTACACCACCTAAAAAAATTTATATTTCGATGATAACACACCGTAGCTATTTGAAACAACAAATAATCAAAAAAAGATGAAAAGTAGTTGCAATTTGATGATAAGGGTTTATAATGTAGGCAAGAAAGGGGGCACAAAATGAAAAGAGCAGAACTGAAAGCATTCAGAATATCAAAGGGATTTACTCAGAAGGATGTAGCAGAAATGATTGGAGTATCGACTAGCCATTATGCTTGTATTGAACAAGGAACGCACAATCCTTCTGCAAAGATTGTCAAAGTGTTCTGCAAGGTATTTGGTAAGGAAAATGCGAGTTTAATAATTGGGAGCTGAAAACATGTTTGAAATTGTAGCAGAAATCGTAAAAAGCGGTAACGCAGAAGAATTAATCGAAATTATTAAACAATACGAAATTGATGTTTCAAAAAGAAAGGAAAACAAGAAAAATGATAGGATTTGAAAACATTAAAGCAGAAGTCGCAACAGATTTAATCGAGCTTGTAAATCAGTTGAGAGGACTTGAAAAGTCCGCACAGGTAAATTATTCCGTGCAGAATCGAAAGACAGGCGAGTGGGTTAAGAAGGAATTTAATTATGTACCACTTGACAATATTTTAAACAAGATCAAGGAAAATCAGAACTTTGCATTGCTACAGCCTATCGGCATTGATGAAAACGGTGTGTGCGGTGTTAAGTGCATTCTTGTTCACAAGAGCGGTCATGTCTTTGAAACGAATACTTATCCGTTTGCAGTAAAGGAAGGCGCAAAGCTACAGGATGAGGGTGCAGAGATCACATACCGCAAGCGTTACTCGTTGGGTGCATTCTTGGGTATGGCAACTGAAGAAGATACAGACGGTAATGATGATGAAGCAACGAACAGCACGGAACGCAAGGCATCGCCAAGACAGGTCGAAGTATTGAGCAAGAACTATACAGGCGAGAATCTTGAGAAATTGTTAAAGATGAACAAGATTGAAAAGCTGGAAGATATGCCAATGTCGAAGGCAAGCGAGTTGATTGGAAAGATTATGAAGCAAAGAAAGGCGGACAATCATGAGTAGTTACGTGCAATTTGTAGTATGTCAGCACACTGACAGCCAAAAAAAAATCCTGTTCTATGCACCGCTCTATGCAAGCATCAAGAGTGGTGACGAAGTGTTAGTTGATACGAAGTTCGGAGAAAAAATGGCAACAGTGCTTGCAGTTTGCAATTCAACTAGTAATGATGTGGAGCAAGTATTGCGTGTTCTTACAGGTGCAGGATGCGAGCCATTCAAAAGAGTTATCGGCAAATATGATTTTACCAAATTTAATTACAGAGAGGATGAAACAAATGAATAACATTATCGAAAGAAAAGACTCAGACGTTGCATTGTCTGAAGAAGTATGTGAGAAGATTGTTAGCCTTGAGAAGCAGGCGAAAGAGATAAAAAAGCAGCAGGACAGCATGAAAGCTGAAATTCTTGATGCTATGCAGAAGTACGGCGTATTAAAGTTAGACAACGAATTTCTGAAGATTGCATTTGTTCCAGAACATGATGCAGAAAGATTTGACAGCAAGAAATTCAAGGAAGAGAATCCTGATATTTATGACTTGTACGCCAAAATCTCAAAAGTGAAACCATCCATCCGCATCACGGTGAAATGATGGAAACATTCAGCATTAAAGGCGGTACGCTTGAATTTTTTCCTGAAACGCATACATATCTGTATGATGGGCTTATGTTGCCAAGCGTCTCACAGATTCTTGGTGCAAAGTTTAGAAACGAATATGCAAGCGTGCCTCCTGCCGTGTTGAATAATGCGGCCCAAAGAGGTACGGCAGTGCATAAGGCAATCGAGAACTTTAATGTTTCGGGCTATGATGATGGAAGCGAAGCAGTGCGAAACTTTAAGTTTTTGCAGAAGCAATACGGATTCGAGGTTCTGGACAGTGAATTTCCGATTGTGATTTTCAAGGATGATATGCCGATTGCATGCGGACGGCTTGACATGACAATGCTTATGGATGGTGAAACTGGCATTGCGGACATTAAAACCGTCAGCACATTAAACAAGGAAAAGATTGCATATCAGTTGAATTTGTACAGAATCGGACTGATGCAAAGTTACGGAGTTGATGCAAAATTCTTGAAGATAATACATCTCAGGGATGGTATCAGAAAAGTTATTGACAGCCCTGTGAACGAGGGCATGACATGGGAGTTAATCGAAAAATTTTTAGAGGAAAAAGAAAATGAGAAAAAGAGATAACAGCATTATAAAAAACGTAGATTTTACTAAACTTAATAAAATATTAAATGAAAAAGGCATTAGAAGAGCAGAACTTTCTAGAAGATGTGGTTATTATTCGTACTATGTTAAAGATCATGTATTCAAAGAAAAAAAGCTTAATTGGACAGTAGCAAATATGTTAGAAAAAGTATATGGCATTTCGCCAGAACAATATTGTTATGAAAAAGAAGAGAAAAGCACTAGCAACAATGATACTGCGAAGACAACAGCTAGTGACGATGACACTTACAAATTTATAGTTTCGATTAATGGAGAATTTTTGAAAAGGCTGGCAATGGCATCACTAAATGAACATATGAGTATTGAAGATTTTATTTTTGACTGTATTTTGAAAAGTGTAAATTAAAAATGGAGGAAAAAAATGAATAACGTTAGTTTGATTGGACGACTTACGAAGGATGTGGAGGAACGAAGAACGCAGAGCGGTACTCATGTTGTCTCATTCACATTGGCAGTTGACAGAAGAAAAAAGGAAGACGGCGCAGACTTCATTCCTTGTATTGCGTGGGACAAAGCAGCCGATACAATTGCAAAATACGTTCATAAAGGTGACTTGTTTGGTGTGACTGGATATATCCAGACAAGAAACTATGAGAAGGACGGCAGAATGAATTATGTGACAGAAGTAGTCACTACAAGCTTTCAGTTCTTGGAACGTAAGCGTGAAATGAGTTCTAATAGCCCTAGCGGTCAAAATAAGAGCAATCTTGATTATGGTTGGGGGAATACAGGATTTGACATGAATTCGTCTGATTTGCCATTCTAGGCGGTAATAACGGTATGATAGGAAATGCAAAAGCTATCATTCAATGGTTGTTCGACCAGCAGGACGCAGAAAAGCTGTACGAGATAAAAGAGAAAAAATCGAAAAGATCACTCACAGCAAATGCTTACTACTGGTCTTTACTCAACCAGTTGGCTAGCGTGATGAGGTTTAGCAGCGAAGAAGTGCATTTCATGATGCTCAAGCGATACAGCGTGTGTGAGGTTGTGTCGGTAAGGTCAGACATAAAAGTTGATGGCTATTTTCGGTATTATGAAGCAATCGGGCAAAGCGATCTTGATGGCAAAGAGTTCACGCATTACAAAATTTACAAAGGCAGTTCGGATATGGATTCAAAAGAGTTCTCCGTCCTTCTTGATGGATTGATTAGAGATTGTGAAGAACAGGGCATACCTGTACTTACACCGGATGAGGTTGCAAAATTGAAATACATAGAAATGAGGAAAAAATGACTGAGTATTGTATCATGCATGATGGCGTGTTCTTTACGAAGGAACACTGTTATCGGTATTATTCGGAACGATTATATGGTACGGCAAGGCATGAAATTTTTTTCGGCAGTGCCAACAGAAAAAAGTCAATCAAGTATGGTCTGGTGGTGTTCATCAAGCCAGAAGATCACAACATGTCTAAGTATGGTGTGCATTGCAGTAAAGGGCATGAATTTAATATGCATCTAAAAAAGCTAGGGCAGAAAAGAGCGATGGACGAGTATGGATGGACTACAAGCGAGTTCATTGACGTTTTCGGGAAAAATTATCTATGAGGTGACTTAATTGTACAGAAAGTATCACAATACAAAGACGGTTGCTGATGGC
>ERZ1034687.1078-NODE-1078-length-15420-cov-16.183729_pt1 | contig 15420 bp, 38 predicted proteins | sample MGYA00520704_ERZ1034687 | MGnify/ENA primary metagenome ERZ1034687 (study PRJEB33766, sample SAMN09781762) | gut metagenome | biome: gut microbiome | host: Homo sapiens | place: Madagascar | study: EMG produced TPA metagenomics assembly of the PRJNA485056 data...
CTCTTTTATAAAAGTATTAATGGTTGATAAAATTTTATCACTAAGTTCCCTATCTATTTCAAAATCACGATACCCATTATTACTTTTGAAAATTCTAATACTATCAATTTTTACTATCTCTTCACATTGGGTAGATAGTTTCAATTTTGTATCCATGAAATCCCTAACTTCAACATACTTATCTATTTTCTTGATAAGTATGTTTGCCTCTTCTAACTTCTGTCTATTCATCTTGTAAAGTTTTTATAGTTCCTTCTAAATCGGCATTGTTAAGACTTAATGCTATATTTTCCTCTTCTAAGTTCTTTATCCGTTCTTTTAACTTCTTCATCCATTCTTTTTGACTTCTATAAAGTTCTTCACGCTTAACGCTACGTCTAAACTCTTTTCTTTCTTCTGGAGATAATTCGTTGCTCAATCTCTTAATAGTCTTATCAGAAATTTTAGCAAGTCCGTTCTTAACAATACAAGCGGAACAATTACCTCCAGCAAACGTTGAAGATTGCTGTAACGCTTTATTACTTTCTTCTAACTTATTTATCTTCCACTCCAACTCAGAAATATAAGCCTTTAACTCACCAACCTCTCTTCTGGAGTATGATAAGAGTTGTTCAGGCGTGAATTTCATTAGTCCGTGAGATTCATTTTTCTTATCTCGTTTCATTTTTCAACATTTCTTTATATTTCTTAACCCAACTACGATTTAACGTATAATTTTGCTTTTGATACCTTACGTATCTTTTTATATCATTTTTAGTTCTGCAAGATACTAAATTATCTCTTTGAACATTTTTATGTTTCTGATTTGCTAATCTATTAAAATATAAATTCTCTCTATTATAACAAAGAGAAAACATATTTTTACGCCACTCTTTATTTGTTCTCAATAAATATCTTCCGATTGGAGTGTATTTAGATTTTCCAATTAGATTTGATTTTGTTAATATCAAATGTTGTCTTCTTGGAATCTTAATTCTCTTCAAATCCTTATCGTAAAAATACTTTCGTTTCATACTTCCTTATATACTACAGGATTGTCGCCAAAATCTCTATTAAACGGCTCGCAAGGCACTCCAAGACATCGACCGCTAAAATAGCAACCATCGCAATCCTCTTGTTCTACTACTTTAAGTTTGACCTTAGTTTTATCTAAATCTTCAAACAATACTTCTTCGCCTACTTCAACATTACGTAATAGCACAGCGCAAGAAATTCTCCTTAATTCTTTTGACATTCTCTATCCTTCTTCAATTTTTCTCTAATATAAGATTTATCAGCACCCCAATAAGGGCAATGATTAACACCTGGTATTCTAGTTCCTCTTGCTTTAATAGCCCCATCATTATGACACCACCAAGTTACAGCGGCAAAAAGATAACGACAATAGGCGCAATTCTTACGTTCATAGATTTCTCTAACAACCCTTATTTCTTCTAGGGTCAATTGTCGTTTCTTGCGTTTGAATATTCTTCCTAAATTCATTTTCTTCTATTTTCTAGTTCAACTTTCAATCTCGTCAAGTAGTCCTGACGTTCTTCCTTCGTCATTCCCCTTAACTCCTTAAATAAACCTTGTATAGCTTGTAAACCGCTTGCTATGCCCTGCTTTAATTCTTGTTTGGTCTTATCGTTGAAAACTTCTTTAACAGCCTTATCTCCTCGGTTTCTATCTTCCTTGCTAATATTAGACTGAAACCAAGACTTGCAACATTCTTTATCGCAAAAGATTTTAAATTTACCAACACCATAGAACATCGGCATTTTCGCTACAAACCCCTTAGTGGTTGCCTCTCCTGCTATTGCTCCTAAACTCGTGCGGTTGGTATTGAATAACTTCCTTCCGCAATTATCGCATTTTACTTCTTTCATCCCTTTATCTCCTTACCAAAATAATCCATTTCCTTTCTACTTTCCGACCTTATACAACGTACAGCGCAAGTTTCGCAAACTCCCTTATCTACTACCTCCCGATAATATAAGCAATAGAACCTCCCTTCTTTCCTATACCTATACGACCATTGACCGCAAGCTGACGTATGACCTCCAAGGCAATGCTTTGGATTTTTAGGACATCGTTTCAACTTGCGGTCATAATTAACGCATTGTGTACAAAGTCTTTTTAATTTACCATCGTTCAATATCTCTTTCATATCAAAGTAACCTTATAACCTAATAAATCTGATAACTTTCGAGTTATATCTGTTATTTCGTTTGCCTTTGCTAAGAGTTTTTGACCGATTTGGTTATCATTTTCATCTAAATAAAATTCAGATAGAAAATATTTTGGACGTTCAAAATTAGGCAAGGTATTTTGGAATACCTTTAAAACCTTACCTATCTCCCGACTATTCCGATATATACAAATAGCCTTGTTCGTTGGTTTGTTCTTTCTTCTTCCCATGTTTCTATTCTCTTACTGGTAAGCTATCTGTATTAAAGGAATCGTTGTTGCTACGTGCTTTATTTACTTCTACGGCTTTCATATTCTATACCCGAAAGAATTAATCAATATTATCGCAATACTTATAGATATAATCCATAATAAATCGCAAGTCAGAACTGATTCGTTGTCTTGCGTCTCGCTCTGTATCTATATGCTTGAAATCTTCATTAATTCTATTAATATGGTACCCAATGTCTTTCATGAATACCTTACGTTTACTCAATGACGCTTTATAATCAGCGGTTTTCTTGCTGATATAACTGTTAACGACAATGGTGGTACAAATAATCACCATAATGATAATAGCGGTAATACAATTTAAAATCATAATCAATTTATTTTATGCTCGAAAGCGGTTAAATACCAATCTTTATAGCAATAGCAGATACTACTATTGCGATGAATATTAATAAGCCTAGAATACATCCCGACATATCATCTTCATTTTCCATATCTATTTCCTTATATTAATTAACAGCCGATATAAATATCGCCATTATCATAAGTTGAAACTTCACGAACTTCGCAATACTCAAATCCTGTTGATGCAAAAACTGGTCTGTCGCCATTCTCCTCTATTAGCTTTTTGAGTTCTCTGATAACATCAGTAGCCATAAGTTGACGTTTTGGCTTGCAAGTATTGTTATTATCAAATGTGAACCCACGTTCTTCCATCAATCTTCTGATTTTCGGGTCTAAGCCCATTTTACATTTTGTTGCCATAATTTAGTCCTCCAACTCTTTTAATGCCATATTTATACTATCTTTAGCGTGCAAGACGTTCTTATTTGTATTTAACGTATTAAGCCAAGACAAAGCACCTTTAAGCTGACCTTTTATAAATTCTTTATCCATACTATTATTCGTTACATAAAGTTTCTACTACCTTTGTTTTTGTAGTTTTCGTTGCGTGGTTATATTTGTTATGAAGAGTTTTTACCTCACCCTTTTTGTTAGTAAAATAAACCACTCTGCCGCCATCATAGAAACGATATACTGTTATACCATCCGCAACAAATAACTTCTCTACTTTAATTTCATCAATAGAGTTTGATGTTGGAACATTGATTCCTTTATTATCGCAAGAAACGAACAGAAATATAACCAATACAAATAATATAATCTTCTTCATACGCTAATTAATTTTCTCCTCAATCGTTTGTAGATAATAAAGTATATTACCAATACATGGACGTTCATGACTAGAACTTTCATAATTATTATAGATTTGTTCTAAATCTTTGATAAACTTTTGTAGCTTGATTTTATCTTCCATATCAAGAACTACTACTTTTCTCGTTTCTTCTTTCATACGCTTTAACTTTTAGATAATAAAATTAACCTTGCTCCCAATATTTCTCTATTCCTAACCTCTCTTTAAAGATTACATTCTTTTGGTCTGAACGTTTTTTACTTGCGCATGGATATTTTCTCCAAACTCAGCAAACACCCTTACTTTCAAAGAAACAACCCGCACAAGTAATAGTCTCGGTTTCAGTAATTTCCAAGACAATTCTTTCTCCAATTTTAAGTTCTTTTGCCATAACCTAATATTTTAACCATTTATTAACCTCGATTGGTAAATTTTTTGACGCCCAATCCGAATCCTCAATATCAACAACAAATAATCTATCCGAATCTTTTATATTGACTCTTAAATTATCTCTTATTGTTATTGCCGTTTTACTACTTGACCTAACAATATATGCGTTTGAAAGGACACGAGCCCAAGCGCCAAGACTTTTTAATTTATTTATAAACTCTTGGCGTTGTAACTCGTTTTCTATCTCAAATACTACTAAGATTTCACACATAGTATAAATACGTTTATTTCTTTTTACTATTTCGTTGCATTGCTCTCTTAATAGCTTGAACTTTGTTACTATTAACCGCTCCCTGTTTTTGCCTTGCCTTGCTTTCTTCTGTAAAATGATATTCGTTGCGTTGCTCTTTTTCTAGTTTTGAATCATAACGTTTATGCTGTCCTTTACGTTCATACTCGCCAACGTCATCCTTTGCCTCCTCTCTTCTTATTTCTTCCTCGGTGACCGCTGTACTTGTACGTTGTTCGTATTCTTCTTTTTGTTTACGAATCTTTTGGAGGAACAATTCCCTAATACCCTTTGCCTTGCTCTGCTCTTCCTCCGTTTCAGGCTCTGGCTCTATATCCGTAATATCGTCACGCTCCGCATTCTTTCTTTCTATATCGGCAAAGTCGTAATTTATAAGGCTTGGATATTGCATTTCAGCCGTTGGGTCATAATCTCCGCTTATCTGAACAAACCTATTGTAGTAAGAATTATGTAAACCTGCTATAAGTTTGCTAGTATCAAAATTCATTCTCGCAGCAACCCTACCCAAAATAATCTCCTTTAGGTTTATCGTCTTGATAATCTCCTTTTGGATATGCGCTTGTAGTTCTACGTTCAAATTAACATCGACATTGCCGTTGATATTTATAATGTCTCCTTCTGCCTCCTTACGAATCTGCTCAAGAGTTCTAAGCATGGCATTGTAAGCGTCTGTAGAATCCATTGCTATATATCTTAGCTTCATCTTAGAATACATCCACGCCAATTCTTCTAGTCTTGGACGTTTGTTATATAAGCGTACATCTGTTACCTTGTTCCTGAATTCTTCTCTAGCCTTTTCGATTTGTACAACATTCTCTTTCAATACTCGCTTAACTCTCTCGACATTAATAGCAATTCCATTGTCCTCGGCAATTATTCTTACTACTTCCCTAATAGAGAACAAACGACCTAATAGAACTACAATATCATCATCCAAGGCTTTTTCTGCTTTGTCTTGGAAACTAATTTCTTTGGTAGCGTTCTTCTTTGGTCTTCCAATTCTTCCAAAGGCTTTACCTTTTGCTACGTTTTTCTTTTGTAGCAACTTTAGGTATTCTTGCTTTTGCGCCATTATTAACTCTTGTTCCTTTGGTGGAAGATGTTCTATCTTCTTACGTATGCGATTTGGAAATTCTCCTAGGTTTATCGTCTCTCCTTCAGACGTTTCTATAAGCGGATTGAGAAACATTGGATTTTGTTTCAAAGCAACGTACATTAAGTAAGACTTTTTGTCTATTACTCCTTCAGGTATTTCTATTTTTCCCATAATACAATTCGTTTTTACAATTTAAAATATAGTAATAAATAACTGCCAATCCAAGATACTTCCTTTATTTCTTAGGAAATATCTTGGATTATTGTTAAACTGTAATAAGTTGGTCTTTATCGGTTGGGTAAATTTTAAACATTTCAAAATTTTCTCTTCCAGGATAACGTACATCAAACCAATACTTATCTGAAAAGGTAGAATACCAAGGCTCATCGTTGTTCTTGCCGCCTTTATGTCTTCTTAATAAGAAACGTTCACCTATACGGAATCTATATTTACAACCGCCAGCAACTCCTTTCATTTCAAAAGGCTCCAAGGGTTTTATCATCTTTACTTCGGCAATGAAGACGTTGTGTTTATACTCTCCAACCTCTTCCAATATAACCTCGCAACGTCTTTGTCTGTGATAGAAACTTACTATACTATAATCGGTTGGGTCTCTTTGATAAAATTCTTTGAACCAAAGTCTTTTCTTTTTCATATTACAAATTCTTATATCCTAGTTCTTGTATTTTCCTTATAATATTATTAAACGACTTTTTCCATATTGAAATAGTCTATTCCATAACCCTGTTGTACTCTTTTGCTTATTTCTCCATCTTTCTTTATTCTACGGAACGAAAATTGTACTTTGATACCGCTTTCTAACACAGGCAACGGAAAAGCATTTTGAAGACATTCTATTACTATTACATCACCGCTCTTCGTCCTTACCTTATCGCCTTTTTGGAAGGGTAGCGTTGAAAGATAATCCAATACATATCTTCTTTGTTCGCTTGCGAGTTCTGAGATTTGATAATCTATTCGCTTAACGACTTTTTGCAAGTCTATAAGTTTATCTAAATAATCTTTATTGTCCATAATGCTACTTAAATATATCCATTATTGTTTGCGAATTGTAAGGTTGCTGCCCATTCCTCTCCATCCTTTTCTTTTAACGACAAACGCTTATCGTTTCGGATTGAGCGGATTGCTCTTGTTAATTCGCTTGTTTCCTTAATTCCCTTTTCTCTTAGTACTTCCCAAAGTCTTTTCTTTTTCATGAGTCTTAATATTTAAAACATCAAATCAACTTCTTCCTTTGGTCTAAGATGTCGTTTAATTTCGGCGCAGAAAAATACGTTCTTTCCGTCTCTTCTTTCGGCTGCTCGACATTTTAAAGTTCCGCAACGCAAAGAATCTTTTTCCTCTTGGGTATCATAGAAATAGCAAAAATCGCAACGACTAAAACCAGCCTCCTTGAGTTTTGGTTTAAATTCCTTTACAACAATTCCGCTTATTACATCGCAATAAGGGTTTATCAAAGGAACGTGTTCTTTGAGTTTGAAATAAAATTTCTTGCTGCGTTTTCTTACTTCCTTTAACGACAATATAGTTTTATTCTTTTTCATTTCTCTGATATTATTTCTCTTCTTAAACAATTATTCAAAAATTCATCGCCAATAGCATCGATTATTTCATTGCTAACCTTTTTATTATTTTTGGCATCATTAATTATTTTCTGTACTATATCTACCGCTATTTCTGCTGCGAATCCCTTTGTTTCATATTTAGAAATAATGTCTAAAATATGACCGCAAAAGGTTTTATTCTTACTAGAATATATTTTAACATCTGGGTCAGACGGCTTATTAAAGAACAAAACGTTTTCACCTAAAACATCCGTCAATATTATTGGACTATTCGTTGCTATAAACATAAGAACGTTCTTCACTTTCTTAACGTCTAAATTTTCTTTAAGGATTGCTAAATGGTCTTTGACGAATGAACGTTGTTGGTCAATTGTTAGCATCGTTTCAGGAAATTCAACAAATATTGTAAATTGCGAATCTTTATGTCCGTGCATATTCTGAATGCAAACGTCATCTTCAAACTTATCTAACTTCGTTTCATATAAATCTAATGTACAAGGTATATTGATAAAATCAGAAGAAAGCGTTGGCGGTAATTGTCGTTGCAACTCTTTGAATACTCTTCTGACTTTATTTAAGTCTGTGCCCGATATTGCTTGAATTGTAAAATCGAACGGCAATTCAAGATACTCCTTATACATATAATCAGGGGCATTTGCTCCAAACTCTTTTCCTTCAATATCTACTATCTTACTAATCATAATTATTATTCTTTTTAGTTTACAACAATTTTATTTATTCTTACATACTTCCTTACTGGAATGATAATAAAAACTTTGTTACGTGACTTTATTTTATTGCTATGGTAAAATAATAAGCCGATAATCTTTTGATAGAATAAATCTTCATAAAATTATCGGTTTATTTCTTCTTATATATTTAAATCCAATCTATAACCCCAATTCATACGTTCTCCGTTTTCATCGGTCTCGCAACCTCCAAACTCTTCAAACGTTTCTCTCATTATAATATAAAAGACAACCTTTGGTAATGGTTTCTTAATATAATCAAGATACTTCTTGTAGAGTTTATCTTGCGGAATGTATTTATCGGTTTCCTTAAATACTTCCTTTAACGGCTTGTAATCAAATCCGTGTTTCTTAGGGTTTTCAAGAAAGTCACGATATAAACCAATGACTTTTGAATTTAATGGTATCGTATTGCTCATTTCTCCCCTTGTACGTTTTTAATAAGGTTTCTTAAATGTTCGTATTTTGGAATCAAACTAGACATTTGTTCCTTTTCGTCTTTAGGTAAAAATTCCAATGCCTCAGGAAATACCTCCTTAATTCGTGTCTTGGTTCTAAGATTTAACAAGGCACTCTCTACCTGCCTTACATAATTATTTTTTTCTTGAGAGATACTGCTTTCTCTCTTTTTAATTCTTTTAGCTTCAATGTAATCTTCATTAGATATAAACATACAACGTCTTGCACCCATTGGAGATACTTTATTAGAATCAAGATAGATTGAATTGCTAAAATCATCGCTCCTAACTTGAATTCTATTTTCTCTATCAATGAACCATTCACTGTATTCGTTTAACGCTCCAATGAGTGGCTTTGGTACGTATTTGTCGATTAACTTATCGGCAAATTGTCTAACTTCTTTCTCAACAACTCGCTCTTTATCTTGAAAAACTTTTTCACCTAACTTTCTAGCCGCAGTTGTAAAATCTGAATTTGTAAATCTTGTAGCCATAATCTTTTGTTAAATTATTTTAATCTTTACTTTGTTTAATTTAATTCTCTTGCTATTTTTAGGGTGAATAAGAATATCAACGGAATGACGGAATCTACGATTCATTACATCACGAACCTGATATGTTCCGAATCCTTCAATATATATTCTTTTCGGTTTTCCTTTTGGAAATAAATAAAGTAAGTCACGACTTATTGCGCACCAACGTATCTTTCCACTCTTCAAATGGTTGAGATTTATTTTACTTCCATCTGCTGTTATGAGTGGCTTGTTATCGCATTGCTCCTTTACTGGCTGATAGTAAGTAAGCGTTACATGCGTGACCGTTGCTCTTGTCGTAATACTTAAAACCGCTAAAATAACAATAAATAATAACTTTTTCATTGTTAATAAAATTATATTAAACCATACATTCTTGCATAAATAGCTTGAATTTCAGGGTCTATACTACCATCTTTATTTTTGAACTGTGATGCTTCTTCGGTTGCTTTTGCGTGTCTCTTCTTAGTATCACCATTCAAAGACTCATTATCAACCGCTTTCAAAACTCCTTTATCTCCAGATAATGCTATAGCAACCTTTGCTATTTTGTTTTTAATTTCGCAGGTTTCTTTGCGATATAAATCTTCATTATTCATAATTTTATAGTCTTAATTTATTATTCAAACTCTTTTGGTATGATAAGATTATTTGGTAAATTGCCTGAATAAGTAAACTTATTAACAACAATCCAAAATATTCTCCTAACTTCTTCTACAGACCAACCAGCAATTCCACAACCTATCTTTGTAAGATAGAAAATGTATTCCTTATGTTCCCTTACCTTAATAAAGAATTTTGCTAATGATGCGGTCAATTCTTCACTAGAAACTTTCTTCATATTCTTATCTAAGGTTGGAATAGCATAGGTTTGTCCGGCAAATCCTTCAGCTACTCCTAATTTTGCTCCAAATCGTTCATAGGCTATAAGAGCAGCACCACCTCCATGCCAACCATTTAGATTACTACCGAATACAAATATTTCATTCTGTCTTAGTTTATCTATATGTTCGGGTGTATAAACTCGTTGCTTATCCTTCTTATGCGTCATTGTCTTAATATTCTCTTCTTTTTACCCCACCCCTGTTGCCAAGGATGGGGTTGTTGGTTACTCCGTTACTTCAATGTACTTAACTGGATGTTTCGGGTCTGCACAACATGCGTGCTGAATACACTCAAACTTACCATCATACACATATCCCTCACACATCAAAGTAGGGTCTGGAACTTCTTTAATCATAGCTTTATTTATTAAAAATTATCATCGTCATGGTCTAAACTCTTAACGTTCACGCAGTAGTATTAGCAAAATCAATAATAAGATTAAAGTTATTGTTATAAATATAGGCAATCCTAAAAATCTTTGAATCATTATTCCGCCAAAGAATGCTAACGTGAATAGGATAATCGTTGCTATACCACAACCTATCTTACATCTAGTTACATTTTTCATATTTCAACTTCTTTAATTCTTCAACGTCCTCACGCCAATCTGGGTCAACGTCTTTCTCGCTTACCTCTTCTATTCTAGCAAGATAACCATTGTTCTGAGATAAATTACGTACCTTTATTGCCGTCATTCGGTCTAATGTTACAGCCGTTATCAGATTATTGACATAAATCTGATAAACTCTCTCTCTCTCTCTTGATTTTCTTATTACTACAAAACATTTCATTACTCCTCCTTACTTTACTCGTTTATAAGATACTACACCAGCAACGCAACCATCGCTTGTACTATATTTAAATCCAAAGAGATTAGTATTTTCATAATAAAATGAAAGATAATAACTACCTCTATTGCTTTCAATGTACGCCTTTGTTCCTTCGTGAACCTTATATGAAACAATCTCCTTTAACCCATTAACATAGGTAACTTCGTATGTTTGTATAACTTCTTTAGGTTTCTTAACAAACATTCCATTTGATATTGCTATAATAGCTATAAACATCAAAAATCCTATGATAATTCCTATACAAACGCTACATCCTATTTTATCTTCCTTTTTCATATTAATTATTCCGTAATGTTAATTATTGATTTCATCAATTCTTGATGGTCAAGTCCGTTGTCGCTATCAATCATGCAATTCTCGGTCTTTACCTTTTGCATCGACCACATTTCTTCCCAAACTTCTTCCTTTGGTATTCCGAATGGAAATACTTTCTTTGCAAAATCATCTAACGTCAAGTGCTTTATCTTATTTTTAAAGCAAAACCACTGCAAATAGTTAGCCATCATCGTACTCATTCCAAAATTCTTTAGAATATTATCACCTAAACAAGCGGCAAGTACAGGACTAACTTCATACGTATGTCGATACTTAACTCTAAGATAGAAAACAGACGCCAAACCTCCTTTCTTATCTTCTAGAATCTGCTTCAATTCGTTATCATTGAAACTCTCAGATGACTCAACTATACACCAATCTATAAAACCACTCATTTCTTCCTTCGTCAATGGTCTAATGGGTTTTTTAGAAAATTCTTCTGACCAAAGTTCTACGGCATTCTCAGTTCTTTCCATAAAATCAATTCTTTTTAAATCCAAGTTTTTGTACTTCATTGAAAATATAATTCTTCAAAGTCAAACTATATTTCTCTTCAATACTATCACAAACCTCGCAATAATTTTCGTCAAGAAAATCGTTATGTACATTATGAATTGTAGATACAACGTTTCTTAACTCCTTTGTTATCTTCTTTATGTTAGATAGAACTGGAACTTCAATTATTCCAAGTTCCTTAAATTTCTCTTCAATATCAATAACAGTTGAAAGCAAAATATCGCTACCTACAACGGCTGTTATCATGTTAAGAGTCATTTTTCTACGCTCTTCTGGTGAATAGTCTTTAATAACTTCCAAAAGAGTTGTTTGTTCAGACTTAATTTCAGCATCCAATATAGCCTTTCTTTTAGCTATAAGTTGCATTGCACCTACATAATTATAAGAGTTCTTAGCCATAACGATTTCTTCATCAATCTCGGCTAATTTTCGCTTAGTCTTGCTGTCCATGTTCCTCTAAATTTGCGTATTTCTTACTAGTTTGATGAGTTGTCTTTATAGATTCAATAATTTCTCCTGCCGTTTCATTATTTTTCTATTTTACGAATTGCGGCTCCATTGCATATAATGTAAAGACAATTGTCTTTCTCTCTAACATTATACATTTGGTCAATTGCTTCTATCTTTAAAAGCAACTCTTGTTTCTTTCTTAATTCAGAACTTCTTTTCAAGTACTGAATTATTGATTTGAAAATCTTAATCATAATTCTATTCTTTTAGTTTACAAATAGTCCAAATATTTACTAGGACTTTATGATAATAAAAACTTTGCTAAGAAAATTATAACAAAACCACCTCCTCAGTATCTTTAATTGATACATGAGAAGGTGGAAACAAAACCTATATCAAAAACACTACATTAAACAGGAATACTATTAACCGCTTTTTTCGTTGTAGTCAAAGTCTTAATCAAAGATATTACAGCAGCAGGTACGGCAAAGGCAATAGCGACAGCAGATTTTAATAGATTAACTAAGAATGCTCCAACGGCTTTTAACATTGCTAACAATTGGTTTTTCTTTGTCTTATTCTCTATTAAAGTATATGCTGGATTAGGCGTTGAAGATGCCGAACCAACTGTAATAACGGCTGGAACCGCATTGCTAGCAGTTGAACTTACAGCCGCATCTGCTACGAATTGAAGTTGGTCTTTTGCCGCTGAATAGTTTGACTTTATTGAATCTATTTCTATCGTCATGGTCTCCTTTCCCTCTCCTTTAGTGTAATAATCAACCCACTTCTTACGCAATTCCTTACGTTGTTCTTCATCTTTAATTTCAGACAATTCTTTTCCGTATTTAACATCAACAAAATTATCTACAACAGAATCTAAGTCAAGCCCAGGCAAACTAACATCACCATCCGACTTAATAAGTTCATCTATAAGGTTCAAAGCCTCTTCATTATTATTTTCCATCCGCACCTAATATTTTTCTTAAACGACCAAACTGATTAGTAAAAGTTTGATTCATCTTTTCTAAATCTTGAACATCAATTTCTCTGTATGGTTTATCTCGATTTTCAACTAACTTCAAAAGTTTCATTAATATTACACTTCCATTGTTTAATGCCTCTTTTACCTTTAGCATATAACGAACATCGTCATTTACAAAGTAAAATTCTACATTCGTACTGAAATTCTTATAAATGCCACCTCTTCTATAAAGAACATTTCCGTTCAAAAATATCTTTTTATCTAAATATATAGCAACCGAATCCTTATCGTCACCTTCTGCTATAACTGTTTTGTATGCCGTTGCTTCCTGAGAATTTTCGTTTATTTCCACAACCTTAAACGTTCCTAAAATCCTTCCCATTGACGTTGCTATCAATGTATCTCCAACCGATAACTCAGACGGAATAAAACGCATTTCAAACTGCTTTCTTTCCCTTGAGAAAATTTCGCCAGTTTCAGGTTTGCGATAATTAACCGAATCTACCCAATTACCATTCTCTAACTTCATTCTACCAAAGGATACAACCTCATAGGCATTATCCTTATAATAATATATTTCACCTTCTTTAAGTTTCATAATATTATTCTCCTTAACTATAATTTTTCTTCTTTTTATCCTTATTAACTTTAGGTACAGGAATCTTTTTTCTAGGACTTTCTGAAATTTCTTCCTCTGCCTTATTTAACTCATCGTCAAACGCTTTGTTATTAATCTCTTCCATATTATTCTCTTTTGTTATTATCTTTATTCTTCCAAATACCTGTAAAGCTGTCCCATCCTAATAGTCCAGCACTAAACGCCATAAACTCAGTGAAACATCTAGGTGCTTCAACCTTATTAAATGAACAATATAATACCACTATTATAACGACAAGCCAACCTATAACACCAGCAAATCTTTTACTGCTAATAGTTCCCTTATCGGCTTTCAAAAGACTTTCTAACCATTTCATAAAATCTATAAATAAATCTTAGATTTTATATCTGATTTGAAAGTTTCTCCGCTTATGTATATAAGGTCTTTCTTTGCTCTTGTTATAGCTACGTACTTCAAATTCATTTCTTGCTCAAACATCCAATCTGTCGTTGCGTATTTGCTAGGTATTAATTCAGGACAAAGAAACATTATTCTATCATTCCCCAATCCTTTAGCCTTATGAATTGTACTTAACATAATTCCCTTTATATCGTCAGAGAAAATGTTGCTTATAAGTGTTTTCAATGCTTCTACATTACTTACCTCTCCCATAAGACATTCGATAACCTCCTGACGCTGCGAAAATAATTCCATTTTTGGATGAAGACTTGGATGTCGCACCCCTCGTTTCTTTAACTTCTGAAATAGCTTATTCTTATCTATCTCTATCAACGTCCACATTCCACGAAGGGTTTTTGCTCCAGTTTTATTTATCATGCTTAATATACCCTCACCAATATCCTTACCCTTAATCTTTGATTTGATTTTATTCTTCATCAACCAAAGATAGGTTTGAACTAACGGCTTTAGATTTCTACACAATACCCAATCGCCAGGCTCTAAATCTTCAACAAGACTTCCTTCACGAACCAAACCGACTTCAGCATCAGCAGCGTATTGAATCTCAGGTACAATTTCTTGAGCTTTAATTACAACGGCTTTAGAACAACGATAGCAAACAGATAACGGCAATCTTACGGAATCTCCATTTAGATTAGCTAACTTATCATATGAATCAGCGTCTGCTCCTGCAAATCCATATATACTCTGATGTTCATCGCCAACTGTTATTAATCTTCCTCTACGATTCAAAGACTTTTTTATAACAGCTTGCTGAGCTGCTGAAAAGTCTTGACTTTCATCGCAAAATACATAATCGTACTTACGCATACGAATATAAGGGTCAATGATAGGTTGATAAATCATATCCATGAAATCAAATTGACTCTTATCTTTATTCATCAATTCTAAAACTCTAATAGCAAACTCAGCTTCAAATTTAGATACATCTATATCATAATACATAGTCATATCTAGAATATCCTTAACATTGGGTGATATAAGATTACATCGCATAAGGTCTATTATCTTGCTAATGATAAAGAAATAATAACCATGTTTTTTAGCCTTTATATCAGGATAATCTTTTAAAACAATTTCTATCTTAGCAAGAACCTTATTAGGGTTCATCTTAACCTTACTTCCATAACGCATTAATATACTACGCCAACCATAAGAGTGTATGGTGCTTATTTCTACGTTGTTTCTGTCTCCTATACGTTTTTTAAGTTCATATACTATACTATTATTGAAGGCTACGAAAAGTGCTTGCTTATCGTCAGGAATATATTTCAGCAGTTGCAAAAGTACTGTCGTCTTACCGCTACCAGCAACTGCTGAAATATTTATATTCTCCTTAGTTTCTTGGAATGCGTTATATATAGCTTTTTGATATTTACTTGGTTTCATTCTTTCTACTTATTTTGCTGATGCAAACTTAAACCAACGCATTGTATTTGGAAATTCGGCTCTAATAACATCTGCCTCATATATAAATTGATTTAATTTTAATTCAAATTGACGTTTATCTATTGTTGAATTATTTCTTACTATATCAGTGATATTTATTCCAACTAATTGATTAAATTGAATATCGTCTGTTGGAGTTCTAGTTGAGACATGAAATTCATAAACTAGAAAAT